>JAESFO010000149.1_pt1 | contig 174767 bp, 153 predicted proteins | sample 9269421 | NCBI WGS metagenome assembly JAESFO01 (sample SAMN14502839, study PRJNA617101) | algae metagenome | isolation source: Nostoc desertorum CM1-VF14 and co-occurring heterotrophs from rocky... | place: USA: Clark Mountains, San Bernardino, California | collected 2000-06-05 | reverse complement strand
GCTTGATAATGGCTATTTTGTACTTACTTTGTTTACCATCATACATTTCAATTGATGATGTATCAAAAAATGTCTTATATCAAGCGATGTGAATTGATTTTTTATTGTTTGTGAGAAATTTGCGTTGCCTCTTCGAGTTGTCTGAATAGTATTTCACTCACTTGAATTGTCAGATTTGAAGGCAAATCGTCTGGGGATAAGTAGGGCTGACTCATAAGATTTTTTTTGTTTTAAGACGTTAACAAACTGAGGGTTTCGCACGATTAATATTACAGAACATCCTAGTTCTCATGATTCTTGCTTTTGCGTCACAATCCACATCAAATCTAACCACAATTGAGGATAAGCCTTTTTAAGCCGCGATTTGGGATCGTGCAATAGATTTGTAGCATTCAAGCAAACAACTTCAACTAGACCAAGATATTCTGCCACTTCTATCAGTAAATCTTTTTCTGCTACTACAGCAGCAATCAGTTTGTCAGGACAGTAAATCCTTATATATTTGGCATGAGCAATATACGCTCCTTTTGAACGAGAATTTAGCACTTTTACATAACAGTGGCGTAGTATTTTCCACGCTCTTGGGTGAGCTTGCTCAATAATAAGGGTAAATTGTTGGGCTAAGTTTTCTTCGGTAATCATCACTCTCTCCATTATTGTGCTAAAAACTGTAGTTTTTTCTCATCTCTGCACAGTAAAGATGGTGCAGTATTACTATGAGTAAAATTAACAATTTTTAGTTTGGGTAAAATTTACCCATGCGGCAGAATTTGTTGGTAAGTTTTCTACGGCTTTTGTTACTTTCCTATCAAGCATCAAAGCTGAAACCGATTACTAAAACTGTATCAATCGCTGCTTTCAACCAAATTAATTGGTATAAAGCGAAGTTACTAAAAAAAGAATTAAGCAGCCAGAATAACTATTGTGCAAATGGCAGATAAATTAGAGCAAAAATTTTTGCAGATCGCAAGAAAATTGGCGGGATTTATGATATTCTGGTTTTAGAGGGAATCAAGAGTGCGATCGCCACCAGAAAGGGCGGGGTACGCCATCGCACAAAAAGTCTTTGAATAAAAATGGTATACATTCAAAGATTGTGCTTTTGCCTTGGTAGATTTAGTTAAATCCGCTACGGCTTTTTGAAACTAAGAGATTAAAGCCAATGAAGCAGGATAGTAATCTTCGTAATAACTTGAAGTCAATTAGAACCCGTCTAGGCATGAGCCAGCAAGACTTGGCGAACATAGCTACTGTTACCCGTCAAACCATTAGTGGTGTAGAGTCGGGACAATATGCTCCCTCAGTTGCGATTACACTCCGCCTAGCAAAAGCGCTTGGCTGTCAAGTTGAGGATCTATTCTGGCTAGAGCAGGATTTACCTGAAATTGAAGCAGTTCTTGTCAAATCTGTTCCTTGTGATCAGCAACTACGAGTCAGTCTGGCTAGGGTTGGGGGGCAATGGATAGCTTATCCCTTGATTGGCAAGGATGCTTTTCGCCAAGACATGATTCCAGCTGATGGTGAGGCAGTTGCGGTGGACGGGTTCCCCGGCATAAGCAAACTGCCGAACCCGAAGGGAGAGAGTGAGAGCCGGAATGGTACAGATAAAGTTCGAGTCCGGCTGCTCGACGATAATATGGACACACTTCACAACACAGTCGTGATTGCTGGCTGTGCGCCTGTGATTTCACTTTGGGCGAGAGCTACCGAACGTTGGCATCCCCAGTTGCGAGTCCAATATAACTTCGCCAACAGCATGGCTGCATTACACAGTTTATGTCGAGGTGAAGCTCACATCGCTGGGATGCACCTATACCACTCCGCAACAGGTGAGTACAATATTCCCTTTGTACGTGATGTTCTTTCTGGAAGAGAAGCAGTTGTGATTACGCTCGGATTCTGGGAGGAGGGACTAATGGTGCAGTCTGGTAATCCGATGGGAATCAGAACAGTTGCCGACTTAGTGCAAGCGGGAGGAACTATTGTCAATCGGGAACCAGGTTCCGGTAGTCGTTTACTTTTGGAACAAACACTTCAACAGGAGCAAGTGCCATTCCATGCAGTCCAAGGCTTTGACTGTATTGTTCAAAGCCACCAAGATGTTGCCCAAGCAGTAACATTAGGAGCTGCCGATGCAGGTATCAGCACGGCATCTGTAGCTACTACCTTTGGGCTAGGATTTATTCCTTTGCATCAGTCACGATATGACTTAGTGATTCTCAAAGAATATCTGGAAGAAGCGCCAGTACAGCAGTTGCTTAGTACTTTGGGACATAGGTTAGTTCACTCGCAATTTGAAGTTCTTGGCGGCTATGATACAACTAGAATCGGGGAAGTTGTAGCGACCATTTAGAGTGGATTGCAATTTTGGTTGGTTTGATCATAGGGGAAAACTCTGCATAAATTTGAATTCCTGCTGTAACCACTCTTGAGGCTTGAGCAACCATTTGGGATTCTGTGACAACAACTGATAATGCTTAGGTCAAAGTTTCCAGGCTTTGAGTTTCTCTATATCGATTCATCTCTGCGATTATACGCAGAGATGACCAGGACTGGGCTGCAAAGTTAAGCGATCGCTTCCACTACACGCGATCGCTCATGAACCAACAGACTCAACAAACAATTGTAGGATAAATCATCATGTCCGACGACAAAATTAGACAGATTGCTTTCTACGGTAAAGGCGGTACTGGTAAATCTACCACCCCCAAAATACCCTAGCTGCTATGGCAGAAGTGGGTAAACAGATTTTAATTGTGGGATGCGACCCCAAAGCTGACTCTACCCGTTTGATTCTGCACTGTAAAGCCCAGAAGTCAACTTTTGACCAGGAACTCTGACAGTATAATAAGTTTTGATAAATTTTAGTGTATATTAATAATTTTCAACCTCGCTTTGGGCAAAAGACCTTGTAAGTATCTGCATACTCAGGGAATTTGCACAGTGAAAGCTAGGGTGACATGAACAATAGAGCAAACCAAAGGCATGAGGAATACAATATACTACAATATTTCTGTATATTCAACCGAATGTTGATTTTTGTTGCAGAGATGCTTATATCATGCAGCCCTGATGCTGGAGAGGTAACCCTGCGGTTGTTGCAAAATTTTCAGCCTACCAGACTTTCCTGGCTAAAGCTCAGACATTTATTTGTGAAAACGCCAGATGTTTCTCGTGACTTTTCACGTCATCTGGAAACGTTAAGGCGAAACCTAACCCCCCAACGCCCAACCCTTGTAGAGAATGGGGAGAATTCAAAGCTCTTCCACGAAAAGGGGAAAGGTTTGGAGAGAGATTCTCCAGATCCGGTCAAAAGTCAGACTGTTCCTCTACCTGAAAATGAAACAGAAAGGCTCAAAATATTAGCGGATTACAATATTTTAGATACCCTACCTGAACAAGCATTTGATGATATAACTGCTCTTGCTGCCTACATTTGCGAGACTCCAATTGCTTTAATTAGCTTAGTTGATGCCGATCGCCAATGGTTTAAATCTAAGGTTGGACTAAAAGCTAGGGAAACACCTAGAGAGTGGGCTTTTTGTGCCCATGCTATTCTTCAACCAGAAGATATATTAGTGGTTCACAACGCCATCAAAGACGATCGCTTTACTAACAATCCCCTAGTTAAAGGTAATCCTAAAATTCGTTTTTATGCTGGTGTCCCGCTAGTTACGCCCAATGGTTTTCCTCTCGGAACGTTGTGTGTAATCGATACCATTCCTCGTTGTTTAAGTTACCAGCAGTTGGATGCACTGCGCCGCCTAACCCGGCAGGCGATCGCTCAGATCGAACTTATGCACGAAGTTCGAAATCGTAAACAAGCAGAGATTGAAGGAAGGCAGTTATCGCTAACCGATGAACTAACAGGTTTGCATAACCGACGTGGCTTCTTCCTGATGGCTGAACAACAATTAAAAATTGCTCATCGCATGAAAGCGTTGTGCTGGGTTATCTTTATTGATTTAGATGGGCTAAAACAAATTAACGACACCCTTGGTCACGACATAGGAGATGCTTTGATTGTTGATGCTGCTCGATTACTCAAGCAAAGTTTTCGGAACTCGGATATTGTCGCCCGCTTGGGTGGAGATGAATTCATTGTTTTCATTTCCAGTTACTTTAAGGACGCTGATAGTGTCCAAGCGTATCTGCAAGCAAATATCGCTAACTTTAATCAACAGCAAAAACGTAGCTATGAACTTTCGATGAGTATGGGGATAGAGCGTTACTCACCAGAAAGCAATATGTCACTAGAACAACTAGTCGCCAAGTCTGACGAATTAATGTACGCTCATAAGCGTCTCAAGCAGCAATCTATTGCATGAAGGAGACGGGGATCGGTTCTTCTCTATGAAATATGCAGGAGGCAAGAGATAGAAACTCTTTATATCTGATACGTGAGTCCTGCATTTTGTAATTCACTTACTTGCAATTTGCTGTTACAGCAGGTGTTAGCTGAAATTCCCTCCATGCTGCTAATTTACCACTTGGCTACCATGACTGCGGGGGTCATCTTGATTAGCCGTTGGTGCTACTGGGGCTGAAAATTTGGAAACTTTTCCGCTAGCTTGAGCATAGGGAAGAGATGAACCAGTAACTAAAGCTTCTAAATTGCTAGCCATAATCGTGCGGGGTTGATCGCCGATCGCTTGGGCGATGGTTTCCCCTTGCTGACTCAAAAATACAAAATGGGGAATCCCATCTACCCGATATTTCAGCATTTCTGGTAGCCACTTCGTATTATCCACATTCAGCATGACAAAATTCATCTTGTCAGCATACTCTGTTTCCAGTTGAGCGATATCTGGTGCCATCTTCTGACAGACAGTACACCAATCAGCATAAAACTCCACTAGAGATGGCTTGCCGTTGCTGACAGCTACGTCTAGCGGTATGGAAGTATCACTTAACTTGGCTAGAGTTGCCGAGGTTGTTTCAGTTCGCAATCCTAAAATGAGGGCAACGCTAAGAGCGATCGCTACCATTACAACTAAAAAGTTTCTCAAACGCTTCCCTAAGTTGGATTCAGACTTATCGGGAGAATTAACAGGTGAATCAGTACTCATAAAAAAATTATTAAAATTTATTAAACAATTTCTTCTTAAGTTTAGCTGACTCTAACCGCTCTTAAATTAGCAATTTTCTTGAATAAAAAGTAATATTAAATTTACGTGAAGTTATTGCGTAATCTTTAAAATTATAGTGACAAATAATACATTTTGGGTTATTGATGCAAGATGCAAAGATATTTGAAAGTACTAAGACTATTTTGGGGTGCTGCGATCGCAGCAGAGTTAGAGTATCGGATTAACTTTTTCATAGCTACCCTCAGCAGCTTGGGAAATCTTGCAGGCAGTCTCTTTGGACTATTCTTGTTTTACCGGAATGGCTACACTTTTAGTGGCTGGTCATGGGATGCAGCTTTAGTAGTTCTAGGAATTTTTACTTTACTACAAGGATTTTCTGCTACTTTTCTAGCGTCGAACTTGAATCGCATTGTCCGCCATGTCCAAGAAGGCACTTTAGACTTTATATTATTAAAACCTATCCGCAGTCAGTTTTGGCTTTCCACCCATACCCTTTCACCTTGGGGAATGCCTGATCTAGTTTTTGGTAGTATTATTATTGGCTATGCAGGTAAACGTCTCGGTGTAGGGATAGACGACTATCTACTTGTTATGCTGCCGTTATTCTTCAGCTTGGTGATTTTGTACAGCCTGTGGTTTATGCTCGGAGCGATGAGCATCTGGTTCGTCAAAATATACAACGTTACCGAAGTACTGCGTGGTTTGTTAGAAGCTGGACGATATCCCATCGTAGCATATCCTACTGCTTACCGCTTTTTCTTCACCTTTGTGGTGCCAGTAGCTTTTTTAACTACTGTACCAGCCCAAGCGCTACTAGGCCGAAGCGAAATTAGCTGGTTAATAGGTGCGGCAATATTAGCAGTAGCGTTGTTTTTCGCTTCCACTTGGTTTTGGCGATTTGCATTGCGATTTTATACCAGTGCTTCGAGTTAGAGAGCTACAGCAACGCCTTTCAACTAATGTAGAGCGACAGATTGTTTGACCATAGCGACAAATAATTTGTCAAGTTCTTCAAGTTTGTAAGCTTCGCTTTAGAAGAATCTGATTTTTAGCGTTTCTGATATGAAGCTATAGAAATTGCTTGAACAAGCAATGTAGAAGAATTTGGATTGTTGACAAAGAATCTGCCGTTTTGGTCAAATAATTTGTTGCCCTACATTTTGGCTAACAAAAAACGCAATAAGCGAACTAAAATCGCCAACTTGTGTTATATTAGTTTTAGTTGGGAAAAGAGAATACTTGCCGAACACTAGATCACCCTTGGTGGTCTGAGGAAGATGGAACGCCACCTTCTACTGTGCTTGCTAGTAACTTATTAATAGTATAACTACTTAGCAGTGTCGTAGCGATCACACCGAAAGCGAAAGCTTGAAGAGGGTCAAAGCGGAAACAAACACTACTACAGTCGTCAAACAACAGAATAACTATTAGACCACCCGGGCACACCAGCGCAGCCAAGGCAATCTGCTGCGCTCTGTATAGGGAGAGTTTAAACTGCCGTCTCCGGTTTGATTGGGGCAACACTCATTCGCGAAAAGTGGATGAGTGCAATCAAAACCAACATGTAAGGAGTAGTTCATTATGAACAACGACAACAACCCCAACAAACGGCAGGGGCAGTCAAAAAAGAGCAAGTATAAGCAGTTCCTAAAATGGCTCTGCAAACCACAAACGCTCCGTCTGCTATTTAGCGTAGGCCCAGCTATTTATCGAATAGTCAAGTGGCTGATCGAACTATTGCAGATATAAACTGCTAAACTCTTCTATACAAACCTCACTCAAACCTTCTCAATAAGGAGGTTAAACATGCTCCATACTGCTCTAAGGATGATACGGATATTTCATGATTTGACGCAAAAACAACTGGCAGAAAAGCTAGGAATATCTAAGTCGCATATTTCGGAAATTGAATCGGGGAAAAAAACTCCCTCGCTTGAGCTACTTAATCAATATTCAAAGGCTTTTGATATACCCGTATCTTCGATCATGTTTTTTTCCGAAAGCTTGAATAAAGACGTGAAAACGGAACAAGTGAGAACATTCGTTTCTTCTAAAATTCTTGCACTCCTCAATTTCATTGCGGAAAGGTCTGAGCGTTCCTATGCAGAGGAGTAGGTATAAAGAATACCCGTTACATCAGTCTCCTTTTTACTGCCTGATATCTCAAGGAAAACTTGCAAAGCTACTGTATATAACTCGGACAAAGCTTGACGAGCTTACCCGACTGGACGATCTGTACATAGAGAAAGAAAAATTTAACCCTAGAAAGAAACGACTCTTCTTTGTACAAGTTCCAAAGGGGCCATTAATGAAAGTTCTTAAACGCATTAAAGACCTTTTAAGCCAAATCGCAATGCCGAGTTTTATACATTCTCCAGCAGTGCGACGTTCATACATAACTAATGCGAAAGCGCACATAAATAGTCATGAAGTACGAAGTCTTGATATTAAGCAATACTTTGCTTCTTCACAATCTTGGCGTGTTTACTCGTTCTTCCACAAGGTAATGCGATGCTCTCCAGATGTTGCTGGTATATTAACAAAACTGTCCACCGTTAATGGGCATTTGCCGACGGGAAGTCCGCTGAGTCCCATCCTTTCCTACTTTGCTCATATCAGTATGTGGGAAGCGATACATGAACAGGTAAGAAGCGCAGGATGTACTCTAACTGTATACATGGATGATGTTACGATTTCTGGTTCCTCCGTACCGGATAAGTTAATTTGGCAAGTTAAGAGGGAATTCTTGCGTTGTGGACTCCGTGAAAACAGGGACAAGGAAAAGCGCTATGTCGGCAATAAGCCACGTAAAATAACAGGAGTGATTGTCAATGATGGAAAATTAAAAATACCTAATTAATATACAGCACAAAAAGATGCACGAACACCGCCAAGCAATTATGCGAGAAACTGAACACACCGAAAAAGAACATTTAATACAGTCACTGAAAGGTTTAGAATCGCAAGCGCAACAGATTATAAAGGCAAACGAGAGTATGTAGATACTAGGTGTACTCTATATGACTAAAAAACAATTCTTACCAGAAGCAGCATTATATTATCGTAGCCGCGATGGCAGCCTTCATCCTTTGAATAGCAGCGAAGAAAATTTACCTATTTTAATTAGAGAGAACTTCGCTGGTGAATCCTGCTATGTTCCTCAAGGCACAGCTGTGAGCACGCAGAATGTTTTCTATAGCGTTAGTAGCATTCTTAGACGGACACAGGACAAGAAGACGATAGAGGCTCTTCGCAAATGGGAAGAAAGAGTGGGAAGGAAAGAAGCCAAGCGCATTCGGGATGAAGCAATCGGAGCCGGAATTGCTGTTCATTTCTATCTTCACTCATACCTAAAATACGGAGAAATAAAGACACTTAAAAACTCTTATAAAAGCTACGTCGAGGCTCTCGATACATTGCTGCCGAATTTTGGTGACTGTCTTTTCTCCGAACAGTATATTATTAGCTTCAAGCATCGGTACTTCGGTAAATTTGATCAGCTAGGTTTCTATCGCGAAAGCCTGACTCTTAGTGACTTAAAAACATCTCTAAAGCCTAAGCTTTCTTTGACTTGGGTTAAAGACAAAGTTATTCAGTTGGCTGCCTATTACATTCCAATTGAAGCACTATATGCTGTCGAACAAGCCGCTTTAATTTATTTGAACAGTAATGGCTCCTATAAAGAATTTATTTTTACTCCACAGGAAATGGAACTTTATAAGGATCTGTGGCTCGAGCGGCTGAACGAGTTTAGTGAAATAGATAAGCAAGCTGCTTAGTAACTTAATAGGGAGTAAATCACTCTGGGCAGCATTTTCATCTGTTGCGTGGCGGCTCGTGTAGAGCGACAGATTATTTGACCACAGCGACATATAATTTGCGAATGTACAGCTAGGGGTGGGTTGAAAGGGCTGACCCCGCCCACTGCTCAGTTTATATCTGCTACGGGTTTCAACAACCATCCCGGCTAGGGGTGGGTTGAAAGGCCATAGTACTATTAGCGTTGCCCTTAAAATCAGCTGTTTCAACCACCATTCCGGCTAGGGGTGGGTTGAAAGGAAATTTTTGTTGTTACTACGTGAGATATTTGTTTCTATTAGGAGGGTTGAAAGGCGCACTTCGTTCGGGAATATTTTGAACTTTTTAGCATATTCTAAAAGTGTAGTGGAATCAACTCCACCACATCACAGTCGCGACATTAATTTGCGAAAACTCAGTATAATTAAATTGACTCTAAAAAACAGTCAAAGCGACACTAATTTGCAAAAAACGACACTAATTTGCGAATTGCGACATTTAATTTGCGAATGTACAACAATCGGGATGACTGGATTCGAACCAGCGGCCCCTTCGTCCCGAACGAAGTGCGCTACCAAGCTGCGCTACATCCCGTCACAAAAATGGCATTGTAAATTAAGAATATCACAACCTGTGCAAAATGACAGAATTACATCTTCTATATATGATCGCTTCATCCAAGGCTTTGCTTGCTACGATTAAATTTGTATAACTCTAGTGGTAAAAGCGGATTGTGACTGTAAAACCAGACTGGTTGCGGGTAAAAGCACCTGGGCGTGAGCGCATCGGTAACGTTAAAGACATTTTGCGGGATTTAGCCCTTAATACAGTTTGTGAGGAAGCGTCCTGTCCGAATATTGGTGAATGCTTCAACGCTGGGACTGCCACGTTTTTAATTATGGGCCCGGCTTGTACACGCGCTTGTCCCTACTGTGATATTGATTTTGAGAAAAAACCCAAACCACTAGACTCTACGGAACCTGCCCGACTAGCGGAAGCTGTTCGCCGCATGAAACTTAATCATGTGGTAATTACTTCTGTAAACCGAGATGATCTGGCAGATGGTGGTGCGTCTCAGTTTATAGAGTGTATTAATGCGGTTCGCACTGTTTCACCTAACACTACAATTGAGGTACTAATTCCTGACTTGTGCGGTAATTGGAATGCTCTAGAGTTAATTCTACAAGCTGCGCCAGAGGTATTAAACCACAATACAGAAACTGTTCCACGCCTCTATCGCCGGGTGCGTCCTCAAGGAAACTACGATCGCACATTAGAATTATTACACCGCTCTCGCCAACTTTCTCCCAGCACATACACTAAATCTGGGATCATGGTAGGACTCAGTGAAACTGATGTAGAAATTCGCCAAGTCATGCAAGACTTACGGACTGTAGATTGCGACATTTTGACAATCGGGCAATACCTCCAACCTAGTCAAAAACACTTGCAAGTAAATGAATTTATTAACCCAGAACAATTTGCTGCTTGGAAGGCATTCGGTGAAGAAATCGGATTTTTACAAGTTGTTTCTTCCCCTTTGACAAGAAGCTCATATCATGCAGAACAAGTCAGGGAATTAATGGAACGTTATCCCCGCAGTCAATTTTAGATTTTAGATTGCTAAGAGGATGGGGTGATTGGGTGATGGAGAAACTGTTGATTAATGAATAATCCAAAATCTGTAGTAATTCTGGGTGCAGGTGCTTGGGGTGCATCTCTAGCAAATCTCGCCGCAGCCAATGGTCATAGGGTGCGTGTGTGGTCGCGTCAAGGTTCCCAAACTCTAGAAGCAGTTTTAAAAGATGTCCAAATAGTCGTATCTGCTATCTCAATGATTGGTGTAAGGGATGTTGCTTTCCAAGTCCAGTCTTTCCCCCTTTCTCCAGAAACAATTTTTGTGACGGCGACGAAAGGTTTAGACCCCCAAACCACCTGCACGCCGTCACAAATTTGGCAAACAGTATTTCCTAGCCATGCAGTGGTTGTCCTTTCTGGGCCTAATTTATCTAAAGAAATTCAACTAGAGTTACCAGCAGCAACAGTGGTAGCCAGTAATATTCCCACGGCTGCGGAAGTAGTGCAGTTAGTATTTTCATCTCATCGTTTCCGGGTATATACCAATCCCGATCCCTTGGGCGTGGAATTGGGGGGAACGCTGAAAAATGTCATTGCGATCGCAGCTGGTGTGTGCGATGGTTTACAACTGGGAACTAATGCCAAAGCTGCTTTAGTGACCCGTGGACTTACAGAAATGGTTCGCATCGGTAACGACTGGAGTGCAAAGACGGAAACATTTTATGGTTTATCGGGTCTAGGAGATTTGTTAGCAACCTGCAATAGTCCCTTAAGCCGCAATTACCAAGTCGGCTACCAGCTAGCTGGTGGTAAGTCACTAACAGAAACTCTCGCAAATTTACAAGGAACTGCTGAAGGAGTGAACACTTGTCAAGTTTTAATGCAACGAGCCAAGCAACAAAACATTCCTGTTCCAATTACTGAGCAAGTTTATCGGTTACTTCAGGGTGAAGTCACACCCCGGCAAGCACTTGATGAACTGATGCTGCGAGATATCAAGCCAGAATACAACTACTAGTAATCTGTCAAGTTGAAATTGATAGCTTAAGACCGACACGTAAGAGGACGGGTCACTCACTATTTATGTCACTCACTCTCCGTATCGATTGAATTTTTGCAGTTAATACTAATAACTTAGACGATATGTATTAGTTCTACTTATACGTAAATAATCCTGAGAAAAAATTAGTAAATCATCAGGATATTACTTTTGTAGCCATGTAAAGGTGACTATGCCAATTATAAAGATGACATTCACTGAAGGATGTTTATACTGTGTTGCAAAAGTTACTATTAAAAACCATCTAGGTTGAAATGTTAACTAAGTAGTTTGAATATTGAAACCCCAGCCGCGGATTTGAATAGCTATTGGTTCAATCAAAAGTTTAGCAGCCGATTAAGTTCAGTAATGCTGTATCCAATGAAACCTTTACAGTTATTTTCTAAAAAAATTGTAATGGAACCTTCAACCATGTTAGTTCATCGTAAATCACGGGAACAATAGCAACAGTTGAATAGCTGACCGTAATCTAAGCTGACCGAAATCTATTGTTACCTGGAGCCATTGAGACGATCTTTATGCCAGCAACATCTTTTTATGCAGATGCCCCCTACAATACCAAAAAGTCCCGCCAGGCTTTGGACTCGGATCTCACGGTTGACGAAAGTGAGTTATCGGTAGATGACCTACAGGAGCTAGAAATGGCTGCTGCTGACAATGCTAACTTTGCTGCTAATACTAACCGTCGTAGTACCGACCTAGTACGTCTATATCTTCAGGAAATTGGTCGGGTTCGCTTGTTAGGGCGGGATGAAGAAGTTTCAGAAGCTCAAAAAGTTCAGCGTTACTTGCGGATGCGGATAGTGCTTGCTAACGCTGCAAAGCAAGGGGATGAAGTGATTTCGCCTTATCAAAGGTTAATTGAAGTTCAAGAACGTCTAACCTCAGAACTAGGACATCGCCCGTCTTTGGAAAGGTGGGCTGCCACTGCTGGTATAGTAGTCTCGGATCTTAGACCGACTCTGGCAGAAGGCAAACGTCGCTGGGCTGAAATTGCTAAGTTGACAGTAGAAGAGTTGGAGCAAATTCAGTCTCAAGGACTCCAAGCAAAAGAACATATGATTAAGGCAAATCTTCGCCTAGTTGTGTCTGTTGCTAAGAAGTATCAAAATCGTGGTTTGGAATTGTTAGATTTAGTCCAAGAAGGCACACTAGGTTTGGAGCGGGCTGTAGAAAAATTTGACCCCACTAAGGGTTACCGCTTCAGTACCTATGCTTACTGGTGGATTCGTCAGGGGATTACACGGGCGATCGCTACTTCTAGTCGCACGATCCGCCTCCCTGTCCATATTACCGAAAAATTAAACAAAATCAAAAAGGCCCAACGCAAAATTGCTCAAGAAAAAGGTCGCACTCCTACTCTAGAAGATTTAGCAACTGAGTTAGAGATGACACCAACCCAAGTCCGAGAAGTTTTGTTGCGGGTTCCTCGCTCCGTTTCTTTGGAAACCAAAGTAGGCAAGGATAAAGATACTGAGTTAGGCGAATTACTCGAAACTGACAGTGTAACTCCAGAAGAAATGTTAATGCGAGAATCTTTACAAAGAGACTTGCATCATCTTCTGTCAGATTTGACTAGCCGGGAACGTGATGTAATTTTGATGCGGTTTGGTTTGGCAGATGGTCATCCTTACTCTTTAGCAGAAATTGGTCGCGCTCTCGACTTATCACGGGAACGAGTCCGACAAATAGAATCCAAGGCTTTGCAAAAGCTACGCCAACCCAAGCGTCGCAACCTCATCCGCGACTATTTGGAGTCTCTAAGTTAGTCATTTGTCATTTGTCGTTAGTCATTTGTCATTAGAAAAATATATTTGACAAATGACTACGGACAAAGTAAGGATTTGATTCCCAGGTCAAAAGCTTTTTACAGGCTTGTAGCAAATTATTTGCATTTAATTTTACAAGAGTTTCCCCAGGCTTTGCTTAGATATCTTGAAATGGGGATAAACTAAACAATTCAAAATCTAGTTATTCAAAATTCAAAGTCAAGGGATGCAATCGTTATAAGTATCCTAACTATTAGCTGTATGCAAATTAAATGCAATACAGCTTATTAGTTGAATTTTAATCAAGATTTGATGAATTGTTCTTAAATATTTAGTAATAATTCTCAATAGGCAATGATTGTTGCAAATTGCTCCCAAGATTTGTTATATTCTCAATTAACGAGCTTTGTTGAGAAATATTAGTATGACTGTCTACACGACTACTTCACTCAAGGCAGAACTGAACGAACGAGGCTGGCGATTAACTCCCCAGCGCGAAACAATTTTACACATTTTTCAAGAACTTCCGCAAGGTGAACATCTGAGTGCGGAGGATCTTTATCAGCGACTAGAAACTGATGGTGAAGGGATCAGTCTGTCAACTATATATCGGACTTTGAAGTTGATGGCCAGGATGGGAATTTTGCGGGAACTAGAATTGGGCGAGGGACATAAGCATTATGAGATCAACCAGCCCTATCCCCATCATCACCATCACTTAATTTGTGTTAGATGCAACTCAACTATTGAGTTTAAAAATGACTCAATTTTAAAAATTGGATCTAAAACTGCTCAAAAAGAAGGTTTCCATTTGCTTGACTGTCAAATGACCATCCATGCAGTGTGTCCCAAGTGCCAACGAGCACTAATGCCGCTTTAGCACTTGGATGGATAAATAAGACGAAACTACTCAAATTAGCCAAATAAGAGGAATTTTGAGCAGTTCGCAATTTACTGTTATTTGAGGCAAGCAACGAATTGGGAAGTGATACTAACAACACGAAAGCGGATGTTAAAAGCGTCCGCTCTTAAGATCCTTGAGACTTATGCCGTAGAATTCCTGGGCTTGTTTAATCGCTTTTTTGGTGTCAGCTGCCATTACACCGTTCAGCTTGCCTTTATAAAAACCCCGCTCCCGTAGTCGCGTTTGGATTTCGAGGGTATTAAATTCGCTTTTAGGGGCAGTATTTACTGAGCTGTATAACTTAGCTCGGGTAGTTGGGCCAGCAACGCCAGTTGCTGTTAAGTAGTTAGCTGCCTGAAATCTCTTTACAGCATCAGCAGTATAGGGGCCATAGTAGCCATTTGGCTCTCCCTCTAAATATCCTGCCTGGATCAATTGTTCTTGAATAATTCTAACTGGCTCGCCGCGATCGCCTACACGGAGTTTATCTCGATTGGCTACCTTTTCCTTTTTGGGAGCCTCTTCACCATCACCGATGCCAACTCCGGGTAATTTACTTAATGTTGCTGGGCCAACAACTCCATCAACGCTTAATTTATAAGCATCTTGGAACCGTTTGACAGCTTCTTCGGTAATTGGACCAAATATTCCTGTGGCATTCCCGTAATAAAAGCCTGCGACTCTTAAGCGTTCTTGCAAAGTCCTGACATTTTCACCTTCATCCCCCTTAGAAAGATAGTTGGAATTACGGCGCTGGGTAGTTGCTGAACTAGCTGAACTAGTAATAGTGTTGGGCTTTTTGGCTTGTGTACTGACAACAGTGGCTTTTTTAGCTTGTGTAGTCGTAGTACTTGGCTTTTTAGCTTGCCAGCTTTCTAATTTTTGCAGGGTTCTTGCTCCAACAATGCCATCCACTGGTAAACCAGCAGCCTTTTGGAAGCGCCGCACAGATTCTTCTGTGGACACGTCATATACTTGGGTGACTGGAGCTTGATGAAAACCTGCTGTTTTCAACTTTTGTTGTAAATTTCTGACAGAAGGGCCTTGATCGCCTTTTTCCAGTGCCATGACGCTGCTAACAGCGCCAAGAATAGACAAGGACAGAGCAAGGGGCAACATATACTTCCAAGCCCTACCAGAAAGCCGTTTCCAGTCTGGTGCAGCTGCTTTGTTAAACAAAGAACTGAAGGAGACCAATTCACTGGGTGTACTGTCTTCGTAGGCGAAAGCTAGGTGCAAATACGCAAGATTCTCCATATTTATTTCCTACACCATTGATTTTTCTTCGATAACTGCTTCAGCTTGATGTACTAGGTTTCTTAAAGCTTCTAATGTTCCTATACTTACATCCTCCCACAAATTGCGCTTATGTGCTTCTAATAATTTTTCAGCAATATCACGCAGAGCATAAGGGTTCTTTTCCTGAATAAATTCTGACACAGATGGGTCGAGCAAGTAAGCTTCTACTATGCCTTGATACATATAATCTTCTACACATTTGGCTGTTGCATCGTAAGCGAATAAAAAATCTACCGTCGCCGCCATTTCAAAAGCGCCTTTGTAACCGTGACGCATGGCTCCTGCAATCCACTTGGGATTAACTACGCGAGAACGATACACCCGTGCAATTTCTTCTTTTAGTTGGCGGACTCGTGGTTGAGCGGGTATGGAATTATCACCAAAATAAGTTTGGGGATTTTTTCCTTGTAGAGAACGCACCGCAGCTGTTAAACCACCCTGAAATTGGTAATAATCATCAGAATCGAGTAGGTCGTGTTCACGGTTATCTTGATTGTGCAGGACAACTTGCATTTTCGCCAAGCGTTGCTCGAAAGCTTCGATATTGGGGATTGGGGATTGGGCACTTTTAACAGGCAGAGGGGCAGGGAGCAGGGGGCAGGGGGAAGTGATTGCCTCTCCTCTGCTCCCCGCTCCCTGCTCCCCTGCTTCTGCTCCCGAAGAGTAGGCGTAAGAACTCCAGTTAATGTAGGCACGGGCTAAATCTTGGTCATCTGTCCAGTTTTGCGATTCGATTAAACCTTGGAGTCCTGCGCCATAAGCACCTGGACGAGAACCAAAGATGCGATAGCGCGATCGCACTATTGCTTCTTCTAAAGTTAATCCTTGGCTTGTCCACAAATCAGTCTCTTGGCGAACCGCATCTGCTAGGGGATTTTGTTCTGGCGGTTCATTCAAGCCTGCCACTGCTGATACTGCTTGATCAAATAAATCAATTAAGTTGGGAAAAGCATCTCGGAAAAATCCAGAGATTCGCAAGGTGACATCTACACGGGGACGCCCCAAAATCGCCAGGGGCAAAATTTCAAAATCCACTACTCGCCGTGCTGCACCATCCCATACAGGTTGGACTCCGAGTAAAGCCAAGGCTTCGGCAATATCATCACCTCCAGTCCTCATGGTGGCTGTTCCCCACAATGATAAACCTAGTGTTTTTGGATACTCACCATGTTCTTGAGTGTAATATTCAACAAGAGTTTCAGCAGCTTTTCTACCGATATCCCAAGCTGTCTCTGTGGGAATGGCGCGAATATCGACAGAATAAAAGTTTCTCCCAGTTGGTAGAACTTCTGGGCGGCCGCGTGTGGGTGCGCCCGATGGGGCGCTTGGGACATAACCGCCATCGAGTCCGTGTAATAAATGGGTGATTTCTTGGGGGGTTTGTTGTAAAGCTGGAAGCAGGCGATCGCGTATCCAGTTAAGGACAATGGAGAGTGGGGAGTGGGGAGTGGGGAGTGAGGAGTTAGAAGTTATGAGTTGTTCTACTAAAAGGGCGGCGTGTTCTTCTAGGACTTCGACAATATCACCGAATGTACGGCATTCTGTGCCATTGACTATTGAGTATTCACCGCTAGGCATTGACAAATCGGCTGTGAGGGGGTCGAAGTCTAAACCCCAATCTTGAGCTATGGCACGGGTAATACCTGAAGAATGGCGATTGGGTATGCGAGCGATCGCTACTATTAAATCTCGTAGCTGCCTTCCTTGTGGGCATTGCCCAAAAATGTGCAACCCGTCGCGGATTTGGGCTTCCTTCAATTCACAAAGATAGCCACCGATGGAATTCAAGATTAAAGATTCAGAATTAAAAATTTCTGTTTCATTTTGGATTCCTAAATCTAGATGGAGATTTTCTTTGATCACTAGTTCGTGGATGCGATCGCGAATCACTGGCAAACGCGAAGGATCTAAACTGTCCGCTTCATAATACTCATCAATTAAATTTTCTAACTGCTGCAAAGAACCGTAGAGTTCTGCACGAGTCATCGGCGGCGTTAGGTGATCTATAATCACCGCTTGAGCGCGACGTTTGGCTTGGGAACCTTCACCAGGATCATTGACAATAAACGGGTACAAGTGGGGAAGCGCGCCGAAAGCCACTTCTGGATAACAATTACTCGATAAAGCCACACTTTTACCCGGTAGCCATTCTAGATTTCCGTGTTTTCCCACATGAACTACAGCATCAGCACCAAAAGTTTCTCTAACCCAATAGTAGAAAGCTAAATAAGCATGGGTTGGTTCTAAATCCGGTGCATGATAATTCAAACTGGGGTCATTATCATAACCCCTTGCTGGCTGAATTCCCACAAAAACGTTGCCGAGTTGAATTCCGGGAACGGGGATAGAGGCAGGGGGGCGGGGTGCAGGGGGCAGAGGTGAAAACTTGTCTCCCCTGCTCCCTGCTCCCTGCGCCATTTCCCAACGCTCACTAATACCTTGCTGCACTGCTGGCGGTAAAGAAGCAAAATACTTTTGATAGTCTTCCCAAGAAACACTTTGGTTTACCGGAAGCCATTCTTGGCCTTCCGGATCATTGGTTACGCCAGCTGTTAGCTGTTGAATCAACTCGTCTCCTTGAGCAGGCAGATTTTCTACTTCATAACCAGCCAGACGTAAAGCTTGTAGGATTTCTACACAACTAGCCGGAGTGTCGAGTCCTACACCATTGGCGAGGCGGCCATTGCGGTTGGGGTAGTTTGCCAAAATTAGGGCAATTCGCCGTTTTTGGGGTGGTTTGGATCGTAGACGCGCCCAATTTGCTGCTAGTTTAGCAACGAACTCGATGCGATCGCTCACTGGTTCATAAATTACTACATCTGTCTCTAGATGGGGATTACGAGTTTGTACGGCTTTAAAAGACACAGCACGAGTAATAATCCGCCCATCTACTTCTGGTAGCGCCACATTCATCCCAATATCGCGGGGAGAAAGCCCTTGAAACTGTGACTCCCACTGCTCAATTGATCCGCCACTGAGGATTACCTGCAACACAGGCACATCTAATTTTTCCCAGAGTTCAGTTTGGGGTGTTTCGGTTTCTAATCGTGCTAGAGAGAAACTGGTGGTATTTAGCAGTACAGCTATTGATTCAGCTTCTTTGGGTTGGAAAAATTCACTCAACTCAACCTGAACATCGGGTTCACGCAATGAAGAAACAAACACTGGTACAGGTTGTAAATTTTTCTGTATCAAAGCTTCGCATAAAGCATCAATTACCTTAGTGTTTCCCGCTAAATAGTGAGCGCGGTAGAAAAGGATGCCAATTTTGGGCATTGGGGATTGGGCATTGGGGATTGGGCATTGGAACCCTTGAGTATCCGAGGTGGATGAATCCAGTTCTGAGGTGGATGAATGAGTATCTAATTTTTCTTGTCCCCTTGTCCCCTTGTCCCCCACTCCCTCAATCCCCACTTTCCACTCATACAATCCCACTCGCCCAACTGAACGGGGTGGCGCAGGATTATATGCAGTTAACAGGCAAGTATCAGAGATAAATTGGAGAGCATTAACGAAATTTTCGACGCCGCCTTCGCTAAAATACTGCCATACTTGGTTAACAATACCCAAGGACACGGTAGACTGAGAAATTAAGTCGGGATCAAAAGCGTCGTCCCCTGGCATTACAATGAGGGTTCTACCATTACGTTGCACAATTTCTTGGACTACTTCTAAGCCATAACTCCAGTAGGAACGTCCTCCTAACAGGCGTAAAATGATTACCTGGGCAAGTTCCAAAACTTGCTCTCCATAAGTGTCTATGGTTAATTGTTGCTGTAACTGCAACAGGTTGGCGACTCTTAATGCAGGAAAGCTTGTAGGTAATTTTGGAACCGCAGCTGCCAAAGTTTGAATGTCGGTATCAGCAGCTGTAATCAACACGAAAGGCGCTGGAGTTTGTTCTAAAAAAATTAAACCCTCTGACTGATTCCATCCACCCGATGTGCTACTTATACGATGCATAATGCTGTATTACCGTTTTAAACTATTGGTTAGTACAAAAAAACAAACTTTTTCCCTGGATTCAGCCCCATCTTACCAAAATGATTGAAAATGCTTAGTTCTCCTGATTTGAGCTTTTCTCGAACCTTGCCTATTGTTGTATTTAATCAGCTTGGGAAATTGTTGGAACAGATGGCTCAAAGGGAGACAAGTGCCGCTCTGATACTGACAGAAGCTGTGTTGATGCGGGTTTGCATACCTGCAAAATGGCAAAGGCAAAGGTTTACATTGGTGGTTTCTGAGCAGTTTAGTGCACTCTTGGTAGGAAATTTAAAGGAGGGGGAGCAAGGAATTGGTTCGGCACTCAATGCTAAGTTGACATTTAATTTAGAGGCGATCGCAACATTTGTCTACGAATTAAGAGACTTGTTTGAGTGCGATTCCTATACTCGCCAAAATCTCGAACGCTATCATCAAATTGTTCGGCCCAATGATGCCACACTCCAAAGTCAATTCTCGCTGTTGTTATTAGAATATCTTTTAATTCAGCCAAACCAAGAAATAATAACACCTCCAAGCCCAACTGCGCCGATAGTTTATATCTGCCAGCCAGTGGAAGATGCTTTAAAAAAGCAGATTTCCCAAGAGCGGTTATTAAATCAGGTAACAACGCAGATCCGCAAAAGCTTAGATTTGTCAGTAATTATGGCAACAGTAATTACACAGGTGCGTGAGTTTCTGGAATTAGACAGATTAGTAATCTATAAATTTGAAGCTTCCAAAGTTAAAACCCAACAATATCAGTCTTTTATACACGAGAAGAACGGTAAACACTCGTCTTCTGTGTTAGTCAATAATCAGCCATTACTAGAAGACTGCCAAAACTATGGAGGTTATATTGTTTATGAAGCCCGTGCTACAGATGCTATTACATCGGTATTAAATTACACCGAAAGAAATTGTTTTAGGCGAACCTCTCAATGTTGGGAAAAGTATCGCCAAGGCTTTACCTTAGCTGTAGATGATGTCGAAAAAACTTATGCTCTAGAAGAGTGTTTGCTGAATTTTTTGAGGGAAAGCCAAGTTAGGGCTAAGTTGGCAGCACCAATTATATTTGAGGATAAACTGTGGGGATTGCTGATTGCTCACCAGTGCGATAATCCACACCAGTGGACTGAGAGTGAAAAAAACTTGCTGACTTCGATCGCAGAACAATTAGCGATCGCAATTCACCAAGCTGAGTTAATGCAAACGCTTACCCAAGAAAAACAAACTCTCGAACAACGAGTTATTGAACGCACAATGGCTCTGCGTGATGCTCTCCTCGCCGCCGAAGCTGCTAACCGTCTCAGAAGTGAGTTTCTCGCTACTATCAGTCACGAATTGCTCACGCCTTTAACTTATGTGATTGGAATGTCGTCTACATTATTACGTTGGCCTTTGGGTGAATTGAGTCAACGACAACGGGGTTATCTGCAAACAATCCACGACAGTGGAGAACATTTATTAGAAATGATTAATGACATCCTTGATTTATCGCAAATCGAGGCTGGTAAGACAGCTTTAAATATTTCGGAATTTTCTTTAGTAAGTGTTGCTGAAAATGCTGTAGAGTCACTGCGAAAAAAAGCAATTAGTGAACAAATTAATCTCAACCTTGATTTGCAAATCGATCCCAGGCGCGATCGCTTTACCGCCGATGGAGAACGAGTAGAACAAATTCTTTGGAATCTGTTAACTAATGCTATTAAATTCACCCCTGAAAGTGGCAGCGTAACTTTACGTCTTTGGGTGGAAGATGATACCGCTATTTTTCAAGTGGAAGACACTGGGATCGGTATTCCCGAAGAACAATTACCATTAATTTTTGACAAATTTCAGCAACTCGATACACCCTATCGCCGCCGCTATGAAGGTACTGGGCTTGGACTGGCTTTAACGAAACAACTTGTAGAACTTCATCGCGGTCGCATTGAAGTAGAATCAACTGTAAGTATTGGTTCAATTTTTACTGTATGGATACCAACTCAAGTAACGAGAGTGGTGAATGGGGAGTTAGGAGTTAGGAGTTAGGAGTCTGCTTGTTTGGTTGTTTTTGCATTTTCTCCATGCCAACTGATTTTCCTAATTTAATAAAACTTCTGCGTTACGGACTGATAGTGTCTTGTCAAGCGCCTGTTGATTCACCGTTGCATGAACCAAGGATAATTGCTGCGATCGCACAAGCTGCGGTAAATAATGGTGCAGTTGCTGTACGTATCGATACGCCAAATCATATTATCGCCGTGCGTGAAAAGATTCAAGTACCAATTATTGGGTTATGGAAGCAATTAATAACTGGGTATGATGTGTATATTACACCACAGTTTCATCATGCTGCTGCGATCGCCAAAGCCGGAGCAGATATTATTGCTATAGATGCAACTATTAGAAACCGCCCTGGTGATAAAACATTAGCAGATATCATTGCCCGAATTCATCAGGAATTAGGTAAACCAGTAATGGCAGATGTTGATACAATTGAGGCGGCAAAAGCAGCCGCAAATGCTGGTGCAGATATTATTGGGACGACACTTTACGGCTACACTGCTGCAACGAAACACCTTTCTCCCCCTGGATGGGAACTTCTCACCCAAATTGTGCAACAGCTAGATATTCCAGTAATTTGTGAGGGCGGTATTTCTTCACCTCAAATGGCTCGTAAAGCTTTAGATTTAGGAGCTTACGCTGTTGTAGTTGGTACTGCTATTACTGGAATTGATTTGCAAGTTAAAGCTTATAACTCTGCGCTCAATGCAGAGTAATGAATTAGCGAACAGAAGTACTGATTTTTTTATGAAGCTAGGCTAATAAGCATTTTCTCAAAAACTTTTAACACAGGCTCCTCTCCATTATCTCTAGTAAAAATAGTATAATTTGGACTGGAATTCACTTCAATCAACCAATATTGGTTATCTCGATCTAAGACTATATCTAAACCACCATAATCAAGGTCTAATTCTTCAAAAATTGGTTTAGCAAAATTAGCAATTTCTAACAATATTTGTGGATCATTGATATATTTTGCTTTTGCACCATCCCAATGTAGAGGACTAAGATTGCCTGCAAATTTTGCATCAGTTATATCTTTTTCATAAAGTAAAACTAATTGTTTATTTAAGAAAACCGCTCTATATTCAGATTTTATATGAATATATTCTTGAGCGATCGCTACATAATCATACTTTCTATTATTTATATTAAAAATTTCTTTTAAAGCAGCTTCAATCTCATCTATATTATGACATAAAAAGACGTTACATCCACCAGAGCCAGAATTCTTTTTAAGAATAACAGGTATTTCGAATTTATCTTTTACTTCTAATACAATATCTTGAAAGCTGGGAAATTTTAAGTATATTTTATACTGAAGATCACAAAAAGGTGAAAGAAAGCCTACTGTCTGAGGAAGTTTAACTTTTTGCTTTAAAATATGGTAGGTGTATTCTTTATCTTTTATTATTTGTGCCACTGATTGATTGATTAGCGGAGTACTATAATTACAAAAATAATGCTGTTTATTATTCAGTTTTATTTTTACTAAGTTCTCAGTTGGATGAATAATTTCGTAGTTAATGTTTAACTTTTCACAAGCTTTGAGCAATAGCAAAAGATTGTCTAACATAAATAATTAAAATTACGAATTACGAATTATTTCAACTTGTTGTTTGCCGTTTAAAAATCACCATCTCATTACCAACAACTGGGTTACGCGCTATCAGCTTATCTTGAGAGTCGATAATTTCTAAATGAGTAAAATCAAGTTCTTGAGAACGTTGTAATATCTCCGCAGCTAGTTTGTCCTGCTGAGATTCTGGAAGAGTGTACCAATCGTCACTGATTTTGACAGTCAAGTTACTCGTGCGGAAGTTGGCTTGAATTGACTTTATCAGACCAGAGGCAATGCGATCGCTAATTTCGGCTACCTGATTCTCAACAGCCGCTATCAAAGCTTGTTCAGGTGTTAATTCTATAGTTGGCGTGGGAGTTGGTTCTGGCTCCGGCGCTGGTGGAGTAGTTTGTACTTCTGGCGGTGGTGTAATTTCCTCTGGTGGCTGTGGCGGCTGCGGTTCTGGTGCGACTGACTCCGGTGGAGTAGTTATCGTTGGTGTCGGTGCAGGAACTTCTTCAACCGGTGGAACTGTTGCTACTTCAGTAGGTTTACCAGTAAAGACAGTCGCAGTCGTCCAAACGATAATTACAGCAATTCCAGTAACAATTCCCGTCAAAGCTGTATCTGATAACTTTGTTGACAAATTTGATGGTAAAAACAAGCGGATTGTTCTTAACAGTCCACCCCATCGCAACTGAAGTTGCTGGAAAAAACTGGGTGTTTCCTTCGTACCGGGTGGGGGTGCTGTCTCCAGTTTTTCCACCGTTACTTCTAAAACCCCAATTGTCCCTTGGAGAAGTTGGATAATTTTAGCCTTCCAAAATGGCTGAACTCTTTGGTAAGGTTTTTGGGGAGGTTGAGTTACCTGCTCATCCGTCGGTTTTGACTGATTGTCTTGTGGCATGGAACTTTCACCAAAAGCAGCGAATCAAAGACAAACAACCTACATTATTACTGGTGCTGCCTTCTTTTGCCTTAATGTATCACTACATTGCACATTGCTTCAGATAAACTGACTATTTATTAAATTTGGTGAGTTATGAACCTAAAACGCCGTCAATTTTTATTTTTAAGTAGCCTCAGCGCCATTGGTGCAGGATTTTTAGGCTGGACATTTCGTCAAAATCATCAAAGTGCTGATATTACCGATTCAACAACCGCCATAGCCGCCACCTCAGCCAAAAAAGGCTTATTATTACGTTTTGTATCTGTGGCTGATACAGGGACTGGGGCTAAAGGACAGTATGCTGTGGCTAAAGCGATGAATGCGTATCACAAACAAAATCCTTATGATTTAGTCGTTTTAGCTGGGGACAATATTTACAATGACGGCGAAATCGAAAAAATCAATGCAGTTTTTGAGCGTCCTTATCAAGCTTTGCTGAGGCAAGGCGTGAAATTTCAGGCTTGTTTAGGTAATCACGATATTCGTACTGCCAATGGTGATCCGCAAGTCAAGTATGCCGGCTTCAATATGAATGGAAAACGCTACTATACATTTCGCCGTCGCTCTGTGCAATTTTTTGCTTTAGATACTAACAGTAATGCTGATTGGAAAAACCAGCTACCTTGGTTAGAAAAAGAATTAAGCCTTAGTAAAGCTCCTTGGAAAGTCGTATTTGGCCACCATCCAATTTATTCATCCGGTCACTACGGAGTCAATCAAACTTTTATTAAAACCCTCACTCCTCTGTTTCAAAAATACGGCGCTCAACTCTACATCAATGGTCATGACCATAGTTACGAACGCACTCGCGCTATTAATGGAACGACTTATCTAGTTACTGGTGCAGGTGCAGGTACTCGTCCTGTAGGGCGTTCGGAGTGGACAGAGCATTCTGCTGAAAAGCTGAGTTTTGCAGCCTACGAGGTGTATCCAGATAGAATAGAAGTAAGTGCGATCGCTACTGATAATCGTGTTTTTGATAAAGGCATTATTCAATTAAAATCAGCTTAGTTATATGACTCAGCACAACCTTCCTCCTGCACTTAACAATATTGTAGAATCATCTCAAACACCAGATGCGATATTTTCTGCGCTATTGCCAGCTGTAGGCGATTTTTTACAATCTGATAGATGTTTTTTATATCTACACAATCCACAGGCAAACCTCGGTAGAGTTGCCTTTTGTTGGATTCGCACTCCAGATGTACCTACTGTTTATAATGAAGACTGGGCAGCACAACCACCAACTGTAACAGATGAAGATCCGATGTTTGCGGCTGCGTTACGTGCCGAACCTTCAATCTTTGTAGAGGATGTAGAAACTGCTGAACCTCAAGTTTTAAATCGGGAATTTGAAGAGAACAATTTTGGACATCGCGCCCTTATTCATGCTCATATTCGCCAGGATGGTCAACTCTGGGGAATTTTACAACCATGCATTTTTGGACATCCCAGAATTTGGACTGAATATGAACGAGGGGTGATTAATAATCTTGTCGAAAAAATCACACCTATTGCAGTTGATTATGTCAAGTCTAGTTTTGATTAGCTATAGACTTGGATATAATTGGGAGCATCCAGTTTTGGCGAATCGCCCTCAGACTATAAGTCTGGGGCTACACAAACGAAACTCACCTTCGTGGGTTTCAAAGAGTCCGCGAAGGCGGACTTCGTTTGTATAGCCGCGATTTCCAATCGCCAGGTATTTCTTCCAAAAGTGGATGCTCCCATATAATTCTCTTGCTCCAGACAATTAGGTTGTTTAGATTTACTCAGTTGATAATCCTCAAAAATAACTTCATACCCATCTCCTTGTAATGATATTTCTTGCTCTTGCTATTGCTGTTGGGTATGGCTGATTTATCTTGCCTAGTGACTACTTAAAAAGTGTTTTACTAGGTGCAATATATAAGTTTGGGTTTGTGGATTTCTGCACAAGAATACTATGTAAAGTCTGCAATAACTCCTTGGTCGTATATGGTTTAGCAAGAAAGTTTTTAACTCCAGGTATCTTAACCAGTTTCTCACTAACGTTCAGACCGCTGACAGCCACAACCTTGACTTGGGAATTAATTTTTTGCAACGTAGTGATAGCAGTTGCACCATCCATTAAAGGCATCATCATATCCATCAACACTACGCTTATTTCATTTTCGTGTTGAACATAAAGTGCGATCGCTTCAATTCCATTACTAGCTGTCAGTACTCTGTAGCTGTAAACTTCTAATAATATTTTAGTAGTTTCTAAAATTCTGGTTTCGTCATCAACAACTAAAATTAATTCTCCATTACCTTTAAATAACTCCAGGTCTTCTACTAAGGGCGCTTTTGCTACTTCCACTGCCGGCAAGTAAACTTTAAATTCCGTACCTTTGCCGGTTTGACTAGTCACAGTTACAAAACCACCATGACTTTGGATGATACCTTTGGCGGTAGACAAACCCAATCCTGTACCTTTGCCAATCTCTTTAGTGGTAAAAAACGGCTCGAAGATTCTATCGATAATCTCTGAGCGCATCCCCATGCCTGTATCTGCAACAGTAATAGCAATATAAGAACCAACGTGGGCATTCAGATTCATGCGTGCATAATCTCCATCAATCAAGAGATTTTCCGCAGAAATTTCGATATGGCCACCTTTGGGCATAGCATCACGAGCATTAACTACTAAGTTGATCAGTAACTGATGTAGGTGCGTTGCATCGCCAATTACAGCCCAAAGTTCAGGCTGAATATGCTCTGTCAATTCAATCGATTTTGGAAAAGTCTCTTGGACAATTTGCTGAATTTCTAAAAATAAATGGTTCATTTGCACAACGGTACGCTGACCATCAATTCCTCGGGCAAACTGCAAGACTTGCTTAACTAAAGCAGCCCCACGTTTAGAATTATTTTCTATAGTTTTTAACATCTGTTGATTACGCTCATCAGTATCGGGCGTTTTCATCTGTAACAATTGTGTTGTCGTTAAAATCGGAGTCAGTATATTGTTCAGGTCATGAGCTATGCCACTAGCTAGGGTGCCAATACTTTCTAAACGTTGCGCCCGTAGAACTTGAGTTTCTAAATGCTTTTTTTCGGTAATATCAGTATTTACGGTTAAAATCGATATTGCTTGCCCGTTGCGATCGCGCATTAAAGTCCAACGACTGGCAACAATAATATCTTGCCCCTTTTTATTAACCTGGTGTAATTCACCATGCCAGAAACCAGACTTAGCTATATTTGCATAAATATCCTGGATTTGAAATAGGGTTTCTGGTAGATATAAAATTTGCTTAACATTCTTACCAATTACTTCCGTAGCTTTCCAGCCATACAAATGTTCTGCTCCTTGGTTCCAAAAACGGATTTGATTGTCAAAATCTTTGACAAGAATTGCATCGCTCGTAATATCTAGTAAAGCAGCTTGTTCGCGGATTTTTTCTTCTACTTGTAAGCGTTCAGCAATTTCACTTTCCAAGCGTAAATTTTGTTCTTGCAAGGTTTTTGTCAGAGATCGCAACTTGAGATGAAGTTGAATTCTAGCTAAAACTTCTTGGTGCTGAAGCGGTTTGGTGAGATAATCGACTGCACCCAGTTCAAAGCCTTTGACTTTATCCACGGTTTCGGAAAGTGCAGTCATAAAAATGATCGGAATATCTTGCGTTAATCCACTCTTTTTCAACAATCGGCAAGTTTCAAAACCATCCATTCCCGGCATGAGAATGTCTAACAAAATTAAGTCTGGTGGGGCATATTCAGCCCTAGCGATCGCGCTTTCGCCGTCTTCAGCAATCAAAACCGTAAATCCAGCTTTGCCTAAAAAATCATAAAGTACTTCTAAATTGATAGGAGTGTCATCAACGATTAAAATGACACTAGATCTATTAGAATCATTTTTCATATAGCCCCAAAATACTTTTGAAGAAACTCTAATATTTGTTTGCCTTTAAAACCTTTAGCCAGTTGATATAAATGGCTAGCAAAAGGCTGCAACTTCTCATCTATTTTTTCTAGTTCTACAGATCGTTCAGCAATACTTATTAAATTTCCCCGCATAGCCAAATCTAGCAAAATTGCCAGTTCGCTTGCTGAAGGAGGTATAATAGTAGCCTGAGATGCCAACTGTAAACTATTAGTAAGACTATTGTTTTCGTCTTTTATCTTTTTTGCCTTACCTTGATCTTCATATATCCATTCTAACCCTAAGTGAACCTGTAACTTTTCTAATAGTTCTACTCTTTGGATTGGTTTTGGCAGAAAACCATCACATCCTACTTTGCGACTTTCTTGTTGATTAAATTCAAATACACTAGCTGAAATAGCAATCACTATCACTTCTTGAAAGTTTTGTAAGGCTCTGAGGCGACGCGTAGCTTCAAATCCATCCATTTTTGCCATTACCAAGTCCATAAGAATCAAGTCTGGCTGAAATTCAGGAACTTTGTGAAGGCAATCTAAACCATCAGTTGCTTCTAGAACTTCAAAGCCTAAAGGTTCTAAGATATTAACCAATACAGACCGATTTTCCCATTTATCGTCCACTACAAGAATTTTGTGTTTAGGCCCTAAAAAACCAATGATGTTAAGTTTATTAGCATCAATTTTAGTATATTGAAAAACTTCTGGTAATTCCAAATCAAGCCAAAAAACACTGCCTTTACCTAATTCACTTGTAACATATAATTCACTTCCCATCATTTGAACCAATTGGCGGCTAATAGTCAAACCCAATCCGGTTCCTTCTCTCTTCAAGCTATCTTCACCTACTTGCTTGAAAGGTAAAAATATCTCTTCTAATTGCTCTGAAGCAATACCAGTTCCTGTATCTTCTACCTGGAATCTAATTTTGGATCTTGATAATTGACCTGCTAGGCTACCTGTATTTATTGTCCAGTCTCTATCCTGATTTACATAGCCTACTTTAAAAGTAATGCTACCTTTTTTTGTAAACTTAACCGCATTACTTAGTAAATTAATTAAAATTTGACGTAAACGTTTATTGTCGGCGCGAACTAAACTAGGTAGTGGATATAAAGGGCGATAAATTAAGCTGATTCCCTTATGTTCAGCCCGAATCCGGCAAATTTCTACTATTCCTTCTAAAAAAGCTGATAAATTAAACTCTTGTAAGTAAAGCTCCATTTTCCGAGCTTCTATTCTAGAGATGTCTAAAATATCATTAATCAATGTTAGTAGATGTTCGCCACACTGATGGATAATATTTACGCCATTCCTTTGCTGAGGAGTTAAAGATGTATCTGTCTGGAATATTTGGGTATAACCCAAAATACCATTGAGTGGGGTTCGGAGTTCATGACTCATGTTAGCGAGAAATTCACTCTTGGCACGGTTAGCAGATGCGGCTATTTCTTCAGCTTTTTGCCGTTCGCTAATTTGCTGTTGTAATTCTAAGTTTTTATCTTGTAATTCTAGAGTGCGCTCTTTAACTTTTATTTCTAATGTCCGATTATATTCTTCTAAATCATTATATAGACGAGCATTTTCTAACGAAATAGCTGCTTGTGATGATAAAAGTTGTAAAACTTCTAATCGTTCCGGTGTAAAAGCTCCAGCAATCAATCTATTTTCTAAGTAAAGGATACCAAACAGCTTACCTTGATGAATAATTGGGCTACATAAAATAGATTTTGGTTTGTGCCGAACAATATAGCTATCCGTCGTAAATTTTCCCTCACAGGTAGCATTGCTAAGTACAACATTTTCCTGAGTCCGATGTACATAATTAATTATATATATAGGTAATTGCTGACTCATCTCTACAGGTGTTGATTGCCGTACATTTATTTCAGTTTGACCAAATCTACCTGAAGCTTCGATGAATAAATTACCTGCTCTCTCTAAAATCAAAAATCCTATTTCTGCACCAGCATTTTCTAACACAATTTGCATTAATTTAGCTAGCAATTTTTCAAAAACTATTTCTCCAGAAAGTGCTTGTGAAGCTTTGATAAATGTTGCTAAATCAAAAGGTTTGCTAATACTTGAATTTAATGATTGAACAAGTAGGCTCTGATTAGGGCTGTGCATTCTTTGCTCTAACAGCCGGGCAGAAATTTGGGGATATTTGATTTCTAAATCTCTAAGCTTTGCTGTTGCTCCCCAGCGCATATATCCATAGTAAGCATCAGTGAGATAAGCCTGAGCTACCTTTTCTCTACCGCACTCAAAATAAAACTTTGCTGCTAGTTCATTGGCAAGAGCCTCTTCTTGGATGTATCCTTGTTCCTTAGCTCCACCAATGGCTCGGTCATAATATTCCAATGCTTGCCAATATTGACCTAATACTCGTGCTTTCTCTGCTTCTACCAGATCATGTTTATGCTGAAAATTCATGGGTGCATGGTCTGCCCATTTCCGCATTTTTTGTTGATTAATTTTCACCTTGTCTAGAAGATTTTCTTGAGATGCGAATGAAGCCGATGGATAGATTGCAAGTTGTGCTAGAGAATCGTAGAAATGGAATAATGGCACATTTAACCAGCCTGTCACTCCATCTAAATACTGTTCCGCTTTGATAGAATTTTCTATAGCTTGAGTAAATTCACCAAATAGATAACATAAAATTAGTTTATTAAGGAATACATAGTGTATTACTGTTCGCTCGTTTGATTTTATGTGCAGTTTTAATAATCTATCTTCATTGTAAGATTCACCAATTAAACGGCAAGGGTTTTCTGATAATCCTATTAAATTCAAAACTGCTTGGTGAAATACTTGATGCCATTTCAGGGCAGTTTCCTGATGGATTTGAGCAATCAGCTTACCATATCTTGCCATTTCCTGTTCTAGACTTTTTAATTCCGAACCACTCCAGTATGAATATTGACACTTATTGCTAGCTGAATATCCAGTATGTACTAAATCCCCAGAGTCTAATCCGCTAGAGTAAGCATCTTCTAAAAGTGGTAAAGTATCTCTAACATGATGCTTCCAATGGATTATAAAAGTTGATACTTTAAATAAGACTTGGCTTCTAACTTCAACAGCATCTAACCGCTCTAATAAATTTAAAGCTAATTGTCCAATTTGATAAGCAGCTTCAATATCTTGTGATAAGCCACTAAAAACCACTCCATAATCAGCAAAACCGCTAGCTGAAAAAGGCGTATTTCCATTTTTAATAGATAAATTTACTTGTTGGCAAGCCATCAAAATAAATAATGCAGGTGCAGATTGATAGGCAGCAGGAACTAAACTTGATATAAGCCTCATAGCTGCTAGCTTGTCAACGTCTGTCATTGAAGGCAAATTTATTAAATCTTCTATTTCTTTGCCTGCTAAATTATTTGTAGTTTCTTGAATAGCTTGCTGAACATCTAATGCAGTTGGTGACTGATTGAGTTTTACTCCCAACATTTCCAGAACTTTTAGTCCAAGCTGCACTGCTTCAAGTAGTTTTCTTTGCACTTCACAACTTTTGATACGCAACTCATAAACTTTGACTTTTTCCAGTTGCGTTTTAGCTTGTTGTAGCACTATTTCAGCTAATATCTCCATTTGCTCAAAATCACCGCTAAGAAATGCCGCTTCTGCTGCTTCCTGATGCAAAGTTAATGTAAGTTCATATTTTTGATTCCAACTAGAAGCTGTCAATAGGCTCAAAGCTACCTTAAAATAGCGCATAGCTGACTCATAAGCGGCTGCTGCTTTCGCTTTCTGTCCCGCTATGAGATTGAGCGCAGATAACTCATATTTCTCTAACTTTGAAGTTAGTAAATTTCTACCATAGTTTAGGTGGTTTACTAAATAGAAAATATTTTCTTTTCGTTCTTCAAGCGAACTTTTTTGTAGAAGTAATTGCCCAATTTTTAGGTGAATTTCTTTTTTCTTAATATCTGTAATTAAAGAATAAGATGCTTGCTGCACACGGTCGTGCAAAAACTTGTATGCAATTATTTTCTGTTCTTGCTCTATTAGCTCTATTATCAGTTGTTCTTCTAACTGCTCACTAACAACCAAAGGTATTTTATAAGACGAATCTATAGGTAAAATTAAACCTGCTTGCAGAGCCTCCCATAGTTCTTTAGCCGTTTCTGAAAAAGATTTTTGGTTAACAATACTTAAAATATCTAAACTAAATTTATCGCCAATGCAAGCAGCTAATTTTAAAACTTCCTGTGTTGTTGGTAATAGTCTTTGAATTTGATTAACCATTAACTCAACGACATTATCAGTAATATCAATGTCTTTGATAATTTCAATATCCCACTGCCAAAAACCTGTATTAAAGTTAAAATACAACAAGTTATCTTGGTAAAGTGATTTGAGCAACTGAGTTACAAAAAATGGATTTCCTTGCGTTTTACTAAATACTAAATTAGCTAGTTTATCTGAATTCTCTAGGCAACTACGCAATGTATCGTTAACTAACTGATTAATATGAGAAATGTCCAAAGGCTGGAGAACAATATTATTGACGTTTGCACTAGATTTTTTTAATTCTTTTAGAGTTAGTATTAATGGATGAGTTGGACTCACCTCGTTATCTCTATATGCTCCTATTATTAATAAATGTTTACCCTCAGGGTCATTAATCAGCAATTGAATTAGCTTAAGAGAAGCTGAGTCTGTCCACTGTAAGTCATCCAGAAAAATTACTAGTGGATGTTTGGCTTGAGAAAATACATAAATAAGTTGTTTGAATAATCGATTAAAGCGATTTTGAGCTTCGTTAATTCCTAGCTGTGGTATTTCGGGCTGAGAGCCGATGATTTTTTCAATATCAGGAATAAAGTCAATAATAACTTGGCCGTTGATACCAACCGCTTCTAAAAGTTTCTTTTTCCAGTTTGTTAGCTTTTCAGCATTTTCTGTTAATATTTGTCGCATTAATTCTTGAAAAGCTTGAATTAATGAAGCATAAAAAATATTACGTTTATACTGATCAAACTTTCCAGAAATAAAATAACCACGCTGCCGAATGATAGGTTTATGAACTTCATTCACTAGCGAAGTTTTACCAATTCCAGAATAACCATTAACTAGCATTAACTCAGTTGCACCAGAACTAACTCGTTCAAAAGCATTCATCAATTCCACAACTTCTCGTTCTCGACCGTAAAGTTTTTGGGGAATAAGAAAACGGCTAGATAAATCAAGTTGACCAATAGCAAAATTTTCAATTTTACCAGTCGTTTCTAATTGATGTAAACATACTTCTAAATCTGCTTTTAATCCTAAAGCATTTTGATATCTTTCTTCAGCAGTTTTAGCTAATAATTTCATGACAATATCGGAAACTGCTATCGGAATTTTGGTATTTAATTTGTGAGGCGGGAGTGGGATCTTAGCAATGTGTGAATGAACTAATTCTAAAGGGTCATCTGCGACAAAGGGCAGCTTGCTAGTTAGTATTTCGTAAAATGTCACTCCTAATGAGTAAAAATCAGTTCGATAGTCTATTGAGCGGTTCATTCTCCCAGTTTGCTCAGGCGAAATATAAGCGAGGCTACCTCCCAGCAAATTGAAATCATTAACTATCTGATTTTCTCTAGATAGGCGTGATGCAATGCTAAAGTCAATAATTTTTATTTTACCTGTGTTGGGATTGATGAGGATATTATGAGGTTGAATATCTTTATGAATAAGATTATTTTGATGTAGTTGATATAGTGTTACAGCTAATTGAATAGCAATTTGCAAAAAACTGTTTAGTTCCAGACTACGTGTGTTAATAATATCCTTGAGCGTCTCTCCTTCAAAATCTTGCAAGATAAGTGCTACGCCATTTTGTGTACTTTCTAAACCTAAAGCTTGAATAGCTCCTTCTATCTGCAAAAATCGCAGTATTTGATACTCATGCTTGATGTAGGCAATTTGTTCTCTAGTGGGATACTCAGCTTTTATAGTTTTGATAATTACTGAGATTCTTTCTGGCTCTTTAAAAGCACGATAAAGGCAAGTATTTCTACCATCATAAATAACTTTGATGAAGTTGTAATTGGTAAGGATAATATTCATATTTATATTGCCACTTGAGTGAGCTAAATTTTTAAATTAGCTACAAAACACTTATTGTGGTACTAAAAAGCATTAATTATAAAATGTTTAACTGCTTCGTGCGAATAATTACAGGATAGTTGTGATCGGTTCTTGCTCGTTGATTATATGTTTAGGGGAAATAATGTTGCTTACCCACTCTACTATCATTATTTGAAATCTTGTGATCTTACACTGCCGATTATTAACTTCTATTCTATGAGATTTATCTCAATTCTAAATCCTACTGTGATTTAAACTGGAAATTATTATTAATTTTTGACATATTAAAGAGAAATCATTACTAATGACCAGGGACGGGAGTGTGTTTCACTCTAGGATTTTCCAAATCAATTGGCTCAAATCGGTTTTGTCTTGCGGTAACTTTATCCTTTAAGCTACATATATTGAGGCTATGGCGGATTACCCTTGTGGAGGTCTTGATGGCGATAGTTAAGCGTCGTATCGGTCTGGAGCAAGAATTTTTTCTGGTAGATGAAGCTGGTAGCTTGAGCGATCGCGCCGATGAGTTTTTAAAGAGTTGTCACTTCAAAGCTCAAGCACAAGGTTTAAACCCAAATTACTTTGTGGCAGAGTTCGTTAAAAGCATGGTAGAAATTAACACACCTCCTGCCGACACTGCCAAGGAACTAGCGAGAGTCTATCTCAAAAATCTCAAATTGGCGATCGCTGTAGCGCAACAGATGGGTTTACGCCTTTACCCTCTGTCTAGCTATCCTTTGCCTACTATGCCAGTTATGCGAGATCACCCTAATTACCATATCCAAGCGCAAACTGTCGGCATTTCAAAATTTTTGCACGCCGGGAAATGTACAGGTACACACCTGCATTTGGAAGTCCCGCCTGGGGTAATTGACCCTCGTGTTGCAGTATCTTATAACTCGGCATCAATTGAGCGAGAAGAACTATTAAATATCTATAATTTAGCTACAGCTTGCGACTCTGCACTTATTTCCCTGACGCGGGCGTGTCCCTTTTATGAAGGACAGGTGTTCGGGCTAGCCGTGCATACAATTCGTTATCGAGGTAGCGAAACCTTCGGTTGGGAAGGAGTTTATACTAATTTACAACCTGTCGGTGGACTCATGCCTTATGCCGAAAGTGTTGAGAGCTTAGTTGAGCAGCAGTTCGCTCGTTATTATGCTTGGCTGCAAGCGATGGAAAAAGCCGGAATTCAACCGAACCTGTTCAAAGAAGCGGGAGTTAGCTTACTCAAGTCAGCTTGGAATCCAGTTCGACTCAACAAACTTGGCACAGTAGAAATCAGGTGTATAGATAGCAACTTTCCCTCTGTAATTTTATTTGTAATTACATTACTGGAAAAATTAGCTGATCGAGTCAGGCACGAGAAGTTAACAGTAAGGCCATCTAAAGGAATGCAGATATTTGAACTAGTTGGCAATCGCTTGTATGTACCAGATTTTGAATATCTTAATGGGGAATTGCTCTACGCCTCAGCTACAGAAGGAATTAAAAACCCCAAAGTTAGAGCTTACGTCGATTCCATTTTGCAGTTTGCCAGCGCTGTTGGTGGCGAAGGAGCAAATTTTCTGGCAAAACTCAGCAGACACCTTGATCAGTATCAGACGATAGAAGCCAGCATCTTGCAAGACTTTACCCCAACAACTACTCAACTTTCATTAGATGCAGGTTTGCGTTTAGTGCGCTCAAGTTGTGACAAGCTAGAAGCACAGGTTTCATCGATAGATATAGAAAATCCCCTCGCAGCTATGGATACTGATGAAGGATTGTTGCTACAGCATTAATCGAATCTTAATTCATACAAAACCCCACAATTGCTGTAACATTTCTAATCAGGAAAAATCTTTCCAAAATGATTTACTAACAATTCCACTAAGCTCCCACTCCACACCTGTGATTAAATTCATGGAATGTCAGACAATAAACCCAATTCGCAATGGGCTTCTCTACGTTCCCTGCGGGTAGGATGCCTCTCAGCTTGTCCATCTTACCAATTGTTGCTCCAAAACTTGTACAAAACCGATCGCAATTTGAATTAAGGGCCAGCCTACTAAACAAATAAATGTTGCTCGTTGAGTAGTAATATCTAACCCTTGGCGTACTGCGACAATTACCGCCAATAAACTCCACAACGCCAATATAAGCTCAATTGGTCGTCCTAGTAAGGGAATGAGAGTTAAAAAATTCAGTACTTGCGGTGCATAGGCAAAGCCTATCGGAATAAGTAAGTCACCGTAAGTAGGATCGATAGGTTTGAGCCATTGCCCAATCTTCAAAATTGTGAATGTCCAAAAATAGTATCCTGCAACAATAGCGATCGCATCAATCAAAAGACCCGTCAAAAGTACAAAAACTGTAGCTCGATTTATTAATAAAATTACGCCACTACCTATGGCATGAGAAATAGCAGCTAGAATTACAATACTTAGAGCTAAACTCTGGTTTCGCTGTGTATTGCGAGCATTCTCATAGAAGTCGCCATTCAAAGCTAGAGCATACCGAAGTGTATGACACAAACCATGCCTTGATTTATTATTACTGCTCATTTTTTCTAACTAATGAGGGATGACAAATTACAAAAAGTAAAATTTTATAGAATAAGCAATTAAAAATCAAAAGCTTTAAGCTCAATATTATTTTATTTATTAACTATATAAAACAATAATCTCAAATGCGTAAGATTGGCGGACAAATACTGCTATGGTTGCAAAGTGGAACATTAAGGCTGTTGGTTTTAGCAGGTATAATACTTCTCGCCTGGGGAACTTTTGCCCCTGTGGGAACATTGGTATGGTGGTTGAGTCAAAGTTCTGAAAGTTTGGGTATTAAGAAATATCCAACGAAAAAGTTACTCAGGGATAACCGTTTACTGAAAGTTGACAAGTCGAAAGATATTGATTGCTATATAGTTTTTTTACCAGGAGTAGGAGATTTTTCCGCCAACCAATTAACTCCAGGTGAAGAATTTTTTTTAAATAAATTAGAGCAAATTCATCGTAATTGTGTAACAGTGCGGGATGTTTTTCCTTACTCCGCTGCTAACGAAAGTTTAGGAGGGCAACGGTTATTAGCACCTCTGTGGAGTGCAGCTGAAAAAGCAGATGGTTTGTTCTCTAATACAGATGTTTTAATTAAAATCCGTAATCTCTGGCGGTTTGCTATTTCTGCCGATGACCGTTATGGACATATTTATAACTTGGGAATTGCGAATGCGATCGTCGATCGCATGAATGCCGTATATCCTTTATCCAAACGTCCTAAACAAGGGCTGAAAATGATTTTAGTTGGAACTAGTGGTGGAGTGCAAGTTGCTCTTGGTGCGGTTCCTGATCTCGATCATTGGCTAAATGCTCAATTAATTGTTGTTTCGATAGGTGGTGATTTTGATGGCGAAAAAGGCTTTGATAAAGTTGACCATGTGTACCAACTCGTAGGTAGTCGAGACTGGATTGAAGATATTAGCCAGATTGTATTTGCTTCACGCTGGCCAATTACAGTAGGCTCACCTTTTAATCAAGCTCGTCTTCAAGGACGTTATACAGTTATAAAAACAGGTCCTCATGCTCATAGTGGGTCTCAAGGCTATTTTGGTACAACAACAATTGGACAAAGCCAAACAACTTATGTAGAATTAACATTTGAAAAAGTCAATCAACTGCCAATTTGGTCTAATCAAAATCAACCGTAATAAGTATTGAGCTTTTGCTGAATGCCAAACTAATTAATTAAATTATAATCTGGACTATACTCTGGTAATAATTCTCGGATAATATTTGGCATTTCTACCTCAATCTGAGCTAAGATATCTTTTCTTCTATGGAAACTGACATTATCGAGAATAATCACTAGCTCATGGAATATACTATGTTTTATCTATGCCCCCAACCTGTATGAATGATGGGGTTTTTTGTTGTTTTTTAGATTTTGCATCACTGAAATAAGACGTTGAGGAGAATCAATCCAGTACCACACATTAGTTATTCCAGAAATGTAGTACTTTGTCATAAATTTTAAGGGGAGCAATAAATGTAAATTACTCTCTAATCGATAATTCCTAATGTTGTTCCTCCTATAATTGCAGGGCTTAAGGCTTGTAAATCAAAGTTACCGCTTGCTGGGTTAACAAATAAAGGGTCTTGCCCAATGATGTTACCGCTTCCGCTTCCTGTATTTTTGAAACTGCCGTTGTAAACAAGGTTATCTTCAAAAGAGAAACCTGTAGCTTTGGAGATGGGGTTAATGGCTTGTCCACCTTTCCCGAAAAAGATACTGTCTTCAACATCTACGTCATTGGCTTTGTTAATGAATATTTCACCTGTTGTCAAGACTTGAGAGTTTTTGTAGGTCGTGTTGTGCAAGACATCTATGGGATTATCCGCTCTGAAAAGTTGGATACCTGAACCACCATTCTTGTAGATTAGATTATCGCTGATTAGGACTTTTCCTTTATAGGAATCGTTACCGATATAGGCACGGTCAACCATTACGCCATGCCCTTCAGTAATTTTTCCTACGACATAGTAAGGAACCAATTGCTTATTATCGAAAACAGTATTGCCTTCAATAACTACTTTGTAATCTTTGGTATTTTTATCAGAATTCCACAGGTGCAACACTGAGATTCCCTGAGTTCCAAAAGGTGAGTACCAGGAATTTCCAGAGACAACGTTATTTTTTACGGTAATGTAATCTGCTTCAATGGCTGCAATTCCACCACCGGGAAACTTGGAAATATTGTTGCCTTCAATTGTGATATGATGCGAGCGCTTTTTGGAACCTTCTTCACTATAAGTAATGTTGATGCCATTCCCAGAGGTGGCGGGATTATTTAGATTTGTCTTTTCTTTGAGCGCGTAAGCTAGTGTGATTTTGTCTCGCGCACCTTTGAGAGTCAATCCTTCAATATTAATATAAGAAGAACCAGTGATTGAAATGGCATTCCAATTATGTTTATCTGTAGCTAAAACTGGGTTATGTCCTGACAATGCTTTAAAAGTAATCGGCGCATTGGCACTACCATTTTTATTCGCGATACTTAAAATATTCGCATAAGGATTTGTGTAAGTACCATTCATCACATAGACGGTATCACCTGCGGCTACCAAGTCCCCAGCTTTTTGGAGGGTGCGAAATGCGGCTTTCTCGTTCGAGCCATCATTTTTATCATTACCTGTTCCAGAAACGTAGTATGTTTTGCCAGCCATTGTTTTACTCCGAATATGTGTAAGGGGAATTGGTAGTACGTTCTCAGCAAGAAACAGCGCAAAGCCGGAGACATTTCCTGTCTTCTCTGCGTTTGTTGAGTGGTCAAACTTGAATTGGTTGAAACTTTAGTAGGTTTACCCCTTAACTTAGGGGAACCAATGTAACAACTTAGTCGAACTTGTTGTACGCGGTGTAACTGAGCCTTGGGAACTCATGTATTAAAACTAACCTTTATATAAGGGAGTAACTTCAGTAAATATTCTGAAATAGGTCGCATTTATTACAACAATCGCCAAAAACTTATGGAGATTCGTGGTAGAGTTCTGTTAATTTCCAGGGTGATATGGCAGTGGAGAGCCTTTTGTGCAAGGATTTGATAAAGTTTCTCTAACAATTTTTAAAGAAACGATGCTTCCTGCAAGGTAGGACACAAACAAAGGAAGAAATAACAAGCCAAAAAAATTGGCACAGCTTCATAAAGAAATAGTATGAGAATTTGCCAGTTCCGCATTTCTCACAAGCTTGAGGGGTAGAAGGAGCACAGGGGCTGAGGTCATCGGTGCAAAGAGGAAAGAACACCGTCTCCAAAAAAATGAATAATTGTCGCGTTTGATAGTGGTAACATGATATCTGCTCGTGTTTGCTCCTAACCAATTCATGTCTTCCAGGATTCACAATCCCGAAACACTTCGTCGATTACCGCAACAAACCCGCAGTCGCCAACGGGTCAATCAAATCTTGGATATAGCTGCTCAGTTATTGGAAGAAGTTGGCTATGAAGCGGTTTCAACCGAATTGATTGTAAAGCAGGCAAATATCTCAATTGGTTCACTCTACCGCTTTTTTCCTGACAAGGAGGCTATTGTTCATGCGCTATCAGAGCGATATGCACAGCAAATGCGAGAGTTATTTGCGGCTAGGTTTAATCCCTCAACGATTAATTACCCCTTAGCAATGTTGTTGAGTGAAGCAATTGAAGACTTTGATAAATTTTATACTACTCAACCAGGTTGTCGGGTAACTATGCTGCGATCGCGAATATCTAGCGAATTACAGGCAGTAAATCAGCGAGTTGACCATGAGATTGTAGAGCAATTAGATAACTTCTTTGCTTTACGGCAACCGCAAATGAATTCACAACAACGGCATTTAGTAGCTTTAGTCAGTGTAGAAATTGCGGGGGCGCTTCAGTTAATGTCGCTCGTCCAAGACGATCACTTACGACGGCAACTAGTAGCACAGACTAAACAAGTTTTGATTGGTTATCTTCAACCACTCTTTCCTGACAGTATCGATTGCCCAAGTAAATGAGGAGTTTATCTATGTCTAAAAAAATTGCAATTGTCGGAGCCGGTCCTGGTGGTCTAGCCACAGCTATCCGTCTTGCTGGACTAGGGTATCAAGTGCAAATATTTGAGGCAGCTGAACGTATAGGTGGGCGGATGCGTGGCTTAGAAGTCGATTCATACGCTTTTGATACAGGGCCGACTATTCTCCAACTGCCACACCTATATGAAGAGCTTTTTCAGGAAGCTGGCTTAAATTTTGCTGACTATGTTCAACTCAAAAGATTGGAACCTTATACTCGCATTCGATTTTGGGATGGCACACAACTGGATTTAACCTCGGATTTAGGAGCCTTTAAAACACAATTGGCAAACCTGCGTTCAGATTTACCATTAGCATTTGAGCGCTGGTACACAGAGCATATCCGTAAATATCAATTGGGCTATAAACCTTATCTAGGCAGTCCTGTACGATCTCTATTGGGTTACTTGCGTTGGAATGAAATTGTCTCTCTAGTTTCATTTCGTCCTTGGGAAAGCTTATATCAACACTTTTGGCGATTTTTCCAGGATGAGCGTTTAGTCTATGCTCTCAGCTATCCCTCGAAATATTTGGGAATGCATCCTACTGTGGCAGCGAGTGTATTCAGTCTGATTCCATTTTTGGAATTTGCCCAAGGAGTATGGCACCCATTGGGAGGATTCCGGGCATTGGCGCAGGGGTTGGGCAAGGCTGCTCAAGATTTGGGCGTGCAAATTCACCTCAATTGTCCAGTACATCAAGTCTGGATTGAGCAGGGGCAGACGCGTGGTATTGAATTAGCAGGTGGTGAGCGCCTAAATTTTGATGCAGTAGTGATCAATGCTGACTTTGGATACGCTATTCGTCATTTGCTACCAACTTCAGCACGAGGTCGCTACACTGACCGCAAGCTTAACCAAATGCAATTTTCATGCTCTACCTTCATGCTCTATTTAGGTATAAATCGCCGCTACGAAGACTTACCACATCATCAAATCTATTTATCAGAACAGATTCGACGACGCGATCGCCCTTGGGTAGATGATTCTGCATTAGATGAAACTGATCCGCCGATTTATGTCTGCAATCCAACAATTATAGATCCCAGTAATGCACCAGATGGACATAGCACATTATATGTGTTAGTGCCAATTCCAAATACTTCTTATGCTGTTGACTGGGATATTAAACAAAAAAGCTACCAAGACTTTATTCTTAAACGTCTAAGTTTACTAGGATATGACAATATTGAGCAACATATTGTCACCCAGAGGTGCTATACAGCATCAACTTGGCGCGATGATTATCTAGTTCATTTGGGTGCTGTGTTTAATCTCAGCCACAATTGGAGCCAACTTGGGCCATTTCGCCCTCCAATTCGTTCTGAAAATATTAGTGGATTGTACTGGATTGGTGGTGCAGTTCACCCAGGAAGTGGATTACTCACAATCTTAGAAGCAACACGCAGTGCTGCTGGGTTTATTAACCAAGATTTCCCGTTAACCTGAGACAGCCAAGAAACAACCTGACTTCACAGCAATTAGTTAAATTGAAGCGGCAAAAGTTTATGATTATTGAGGCAGTAATGCTTCCTGTTAAACCTGGTCTAGAATCTGATTTTGAAGATTCTTTCAAAAAAGCTTCTAAAATTATTTCCTCAATGGATGGATATTTGTCCCATGAATTGCATAGATGTATAGAAGACCAAAGTAAATATTTATTACTTGTGAGATGGGAAACTTTAGAATCTCATACTGTTGGATTTAGAAGTTCTGTTAAATATCAAGAGTGGAAAAAACTTCTGCATCATTTTTATGAGCCATTTCCCACTGTTGAACACTTTGAAGAAGTTGAAATATGAAAAATAAGATGCCCGACTTTTAAAATAAGTCGGGCATCTATGGCTTGTGAGTTTATCTTTAAACTCGTTGCAACTGCGCTACTCTAGGGTCGACAATTTTTTGTCCCAAGCTATCAAATTTAATTGCCACAGACATCTTACTACCAGTTCCGAAAACATGGGTAATTTCACCAACTCCAAAAGTTTTATGTAATACTTGATCGCCTACTTGCCAATTCTGCTTCGTGTCTTGCTTTCCATTCGGAGTAGAGGCACTTTTAGTATAACTTTGACGGCTCAGGCGTTGAGTGGATAATAATTCTTCTGGTAATTCGTCGAGAAATTGCGATCGCATGGCGGGTTCACGAGAACCATACAAACGCCGTTCCCGCGCGTGTGATATATACAACCTTTCTTGGGCGCGAGTAATCCCCACATAACATAGGCGGCGTTCTTCTTCCAAAGATGCAGGATCGCCCAGCGAACGGTAGCCGGGAAATAGCCCTTGCTCTAATCCCACTAAAAACACTACGGGAAATTCCAAACCTTTGGAAGCGTGCAAAGTCATCAAAGAAACGGCTGTTTGTCCTTCTTTTAAATTATCCAAATCGGAACTGAGGGCGGCGCTACTCAGAAAGTCTCGCAGGGAAACCTCTTCGTTTTCTTCTTGAAATTGCAGTGCAGCGTTGTAAAGTTCCTGGACGTTTTGTACCCGATCTGTGGCTTCATCTGTGCCTTGACTCATCAAGTCTTGAACATAACCAGAATCTTCTAGTATTCCTTGCAAAACCTCAGTCACGGGAAGCGTGCCAATTTGTCCTTGCCAACGGCTAATCATTTCGGCAAAGCTATTTACAGCTTTTGTTGCCCGTCCAGCTAATGTATTAACTGATGTTTCATCGCTGAGTATTTCCCACAAGGTTGTGCCTAGTTGTTGGGAAGCGTTCACCAAAGCATCAATAGTAGTTTTGCCAATTCCCCGCCGGGGAGTATTGATGACTCGTAATAAACTGACTGTATCAGATGGATTAGCGATCGCTCTTAAATACGCAATCACATCTTTAATTTCTTTGCGATCGTAAAATCTCATTCCTCCCACAACTGTGTAAGGAATTTGATATTTCACCAACAATTCTTCAAAAGGTCGAGATTGGGCATTCGTCCGATAAAGTATGGCAAAACTACCCCAGCTTAACTCTGGATTTTGCTGTTCTAAAGTGCTAATTTGATTAATCACAAATGCCGCTTCTGCCAGTTCTTCATCGGCTTTGTGACAAGTAATCTGCTCACCCGGCCCCCGCGTTGGTTTGAGGACTTTATCAATCCGTTGGGTGTTATTTTCAATTAATTCATTAGCCGCTTGCAGAATGTTTTCACAAGAACGATAGTTTTCTTCCAGCTTAACCATCGTTCGGGTGTCATCATCTACTAAACCATCACCAAAGTCTTCCTGAAATCCCAGCAAGATGGTGAAATCTGCCATCCGAAAGCTGTAAATTGATTGATCGGCATCGCCGACAACGAAAACTGAGCGATTTTGCCATTCCCATTCGCTCTTTCTGGTTTCGCCATTAGTAACCAATAAATGAATAAGTTGATACTGAGTGCGGTTAGTATCCTGATATTCATCTACGAGGATATGGCAAAACTTGCGATGCCAGTAACCCAAGACTTGCTCGTTTTGCTGAAATAATCTAGTTGGTACGAGAATTAGATCGTCAAAGTCGAGAGCGTTATTTTCTGCTAACTTATCTTGATATAAACTGTAGACTTGGGCAATCACCCTCCCGCGATAATTGGGTTGATCTTGCTCAAATTCTTGGGGCGATAAACCTTGGTTTTTAGCGTTACTAATAGCGTAGCGGACAGAGCGAGCATCAAATTTTTTATCGTCTAAATTAAGCTGTTTATTGACGATTTCTTTAATCAGAGTCATCACATCTGATTCATCAAAGATAGAGAAATTACGATTCCAACGCCGTCCTTTTTCGTCTACATATTTTTCAATATCAAAGCGGAGAATCCGAGAAAATAGACTGTGGAAAGTGCCACACCATAAATCTTTGATCGTGTTTTTGTAAACTTGCGATCGCAATTGCGTTTGTTGGTATTCAGTCAACAAATCAAAACGCTGTCCGTGTTGTTTCATCGCCAGCTGTTCAGCGAACAGCCGTTGAATCCGCTCTTTCATTTCCCGTGCGGCTTTGTTGGTAAAAGTAACCGCCAGGATATTTTCTGGATCAACACGGTGTTTTAGAATTAGATTGGCAATGCGATAAGTCAGCGCTCGTGTTTTACCGGAACCTGCGCCAGCAACAACTAGCAACGGGCCGCAGTAATGTTCGACAGCTTGACGTTGGCTAGGGTTAAGGTGACTGAGAAAGTCGATGGTTGTTGTCATGGATGTGAAAAAGCGATTGCCTGGCGTCACATCAATAGAGAGTTGCTATTGCCCAGGTTACAATATCTTAACGAAACTTGGTTAATAAAGATTGTATGGCAATATTCTTAACCAGAATGGTACTCTATCATGATTTATGTAGAAGCAAGAAAAAGCTATGCTGTCAGTCAAAGGCACATTTCAAAACGGTGTGGTTCATCCTAATGAACCAATTGAAGGGCATGAGGGGCAGTCAGTTATAATTGTCTTTGTAGAAGAAAACCGCACACCTGAGCCAGCAATGCCAGAAGACTCCGATTGGGATAAACTGAGGCAGTTGATTAAAAACTGTGCAGTTGATACAGATATTGACGATTTGGCACACCAGCATGACCATTATCTCTATGGAATGCCAAAGCGAGAATCATAACCTTGACGAAAGTTTTTGTAGATACAGCCGCCTGGATTGCCCTTCTTAATGTTAGGGATAATCTTCATCACCAGGGAAGTGAGGTAATGGATAGACTTCTGCGCTTAGAAACGCTTTTAGTGACAAAAGAGTTTGTACTATTGGAGGTTGCAGATGCTCTGTGTACACCAGTCAGCCGTATTCAGACAGTTGCTTTCATCAACAGTTTGAGAGTTTTAAAAAGTGTGCAAATTATCCCTTTCGATCAAAAATTGCTGGATGAAGGTTGGATGTTATATAGCCAGCGTCCTGATAAAGATTGGGGATTAACTGACTGTATTAGCTTTGCGGTGATGACACAGGAGGGGATTACTCAAGCCTTTACATCTGACCGTCATTTTGAGCAAGCGGGATTTACTAAATTGTTGTAAATATAAAAATACTGCCATTTAGACAAGGTTTGTATTGTGGCAATTAATGAATTGCCACGACAATACGTTAACTTTTCTATGTAGATAAGTTAGCGACCAGTTATTCCTGCGCGTTGTGTCGTAAAATCAGCGACGGGGAAGCAAAAATTATAAAAATATTGGGCAATCTTTAACTTGTTCTGTTGTCAATAGTAGGGGCAATACCCTGCGGGAAGCCGCTTCTCTACGAGACGCTACGCGAACGCGTCTACATAAATTGACTATACAAATTTTCGTAGGGACACCTCAATGTTCCGTAGCGTGTAGTTTATTTGCTTGACAAACGCTGTAATACCTAACGAATAAGTATTGTCACCAATAGGACTATTCACTCCTTGAGTACCCAATTGAGATAGGGTAGCAATACACAGTACATCATGATTCAACCGTTAAATTTTTAAAGATGAAAAATTTCTTTAATTTCAGGTTTAACCAATACAAGGAGGAGTGGATATGGATATCAGCTTAATTGTATCCAACATTTTGAATCCGCCAATCCTGTTTTTCTTTTTAGGCATGATTGCTGTTTTTGTCAAGTCTGATTTAGAAATTCCCGCACCAATGCCCAAACTCTTTTCGTTGTATCTGCTGTTTGCCATTGGTTTTAAGGGAGGGGTAGAACTAATCAAAAGCGGTGTAACTCAGGAAGTCGTTCTAACACTCGCAGCAGCAATGATGATGGCTTGTGTTGTTCCAATTTACACCTTTTTTATCCTGAAGTGGAAATTGGATACTTACGATGCGGCTGCAATCGCAGCAACTTACGGTTCTATCAGTGCCGTCACCTTCATCACGGCTAGCGCTTTTTTGACTGAGCTTGGCATTCCTTTTGATGGTTACATGGTGGCAGCCCTTGCCCTGATGGAATCTCCAGCGATTATAGTTGGTCTAATTTTGGTGAATATATTCGCCGTCGATGGAAAGCGGGACTTATCGTGGCCGGAAGTTTTGCAAGAAGCATTTCTTAATAGTTCAGTTTTTCTATTAGTCGGTAGTCTCTTTATCGGTGTCTTGACAGGAGAACGCGGTTGGCACGTATTAGAACCCTTTACTCAAGGGTTATTTTATGGCGTTCTCACTTTCTTTTTACTAGATATGGGATTAGTCGCTGCCAGAAGAATTAAAGACTTGCAAAAAACCGGAGTTTTCCTAATTTTATTTGCCATACTAATTCCTATACTCAATGCAGGCATTGGGTTGGTAATTGCCAAATTGATCGGTATGCCTCGCGGAGATTCGCTGTTATTCGCTGTATTGTGTGCCAGTGCTTCTTACATTGCTGTTCCTGCGGCTATGCGAATGACTGTTCCCGAAGCAAATCCCAGCCTGTATGTTTCAACCGCTCTAGCAGTAACATTCCCGTTCAATATTATTGTGGGAATTCCGTTATATCTCTACGGAATTAACCTATTCTGGAGGTAATAATATGCACTTAGTTAAAAAGATAGAAATTATCGCCAATTCTTTTGAGCTTGCCAAAATTTTAGATAGTTTAAACAAATCGGGTGTACATAACCATGCCGTAATCCGAAATGTTGCTGGTAAAGGATTGCTAGGAACGACAGAAGATTTAGACATGACCATGCTTGATAATGTTTACATTCTCGCGTTTTGTATGCCAGAAGAACTCAAGCGGGTTGTAGAAAATATTAAACCACTCCTTAATAAGTTTGGAGGTACTTGTTACGTTTCTGATGTGATGGAAGTTCGCTCTGTCAGATGTGTAGCGTCGATGTAAGATTATAAATTCAATGAAGCATTTCATGGAACGTCGTGACTTTTTGAAGTTGGGAATGACTGGTGCGTTTGGAATGATGCTATCCGCCAGCGATTTACTTTGGCGGGTGGAACAGGCTAAAGCTGCTGAAATACCCTCAACTTCCCCTGAATCCCTCAATCCTGATGCAGCTTTACAAAAGCTGATGGAGGGGAATCAGCGATTTGTTGCTCATCAACCCCAATACCCCGATCAATCCGCGCTGCGGGTGCAAGAAGTTGCTCAAGCTCAATATCCATTTGCAACTATTCTTAGTTGTGCGGATTCACGAGTCCCCGCAGAAATTGTTTTTGATCAGGGGATTGGAGACATTTTTGATATTCGGATTGCCGGAAATATCGCTACACATGAAGCGATCGGTAGTATCGAATATGCGGTTGTCTTATTAGCCTCTCCACTATTGATGGTAATGGGTCATGAGCGTTGTGGGGCTGTAACTGCCGCCGTCCAAAACGAATCGTTACTCGGTGATATTAGTACTTTTGTGAAGGCAATTAAGCCAGCAGTGGAAAAGGTCAAGAGTCAGCCGGGTGATGCAGTTGAGAATGCTGTGGTTGCCAATGTGCAATATCAAATTGAACAGTTGGAGCGATCGCAGCTTTTAACTGAGCAAGTGCGATCGGGCAAATTGAAAATTGTCGGAGGTCGTTATGACTTGGATACAGGGAAGGTAACTATTATTACTTAGATCGGGAGATGAGGGAGCTAAGGAGCAGGGGGCAGGGGAGACAAGGGGACAAGGGGACAAGGGGACAAGGGGACTTAAATCAGAACTTGCAACAAGTGTTTCCCCTTGTCCCCAATTCTCCTTGTCCCCAAGTCCTCTTTCCCATGCCCCATTCAATCCTGCACAGTCATTGGCAGACGAATGCTGAAAGTAGAGCCAACTCCCGGCTGACTTTTGACAATAATCTCACCACCCATCATTTGGCAAAAGTGGCGGCTAATTGCTAACCCTAGTCCCGTACCTCCATACTTTTTGGTAGTTGAGGTATCCCCTTGTGTAAAAGGTTGAAATAACTGCTGTTGTTGACGGCTAGACATACCTATACCTGTGTCGGTAACGGTAAAAATAATCATACCTAAAGGAGCATCCAGCCGTAATTCATCCTTGTCTCTTTTGACTGTGAGCGTCACCTTGCCGTTTGTAGTGAATTTGCTGGCGTTGCTTAGTAAGTTTAATAATACCTGCCGCATCCTGGTTTGATCGGCGTACATGGTGCCAAGTTGCTCATCAAAATCCACTTCTAAAACATTGGCATTTTTTTCTATAGCTGGTTTAACTGTGAGGACGACGTTATGAATCAGCGTTGCAATCTCGAATGTCTCAGGATAGAGGGTCATTTTCCCCGCTTCAATTTTTGACAAGTCGAGGATTTCGTTAATCAAGTGCAATAGGTGCTTACCAGCAGAGTTAATTGTTTCTAAATCTGTGATAAAGTCTACCGATAAACCAAGATCGGTAGCATCATCTTCTAAAAGTTGGCTCAAGCCAATGACAGCATTTAATGGTGTGCGTAATTCGTGACTGACATTGGCCAGAAATATGCTTTTTGCTTTGCTAGCAGCTTCCGCTAGTTCTTTAGCTTGTTGTAGTTCTTTTGTTCGCTCAGATACCCGCTCAATCAGACGGTTTAGAGATTTGGCGAGTAGTCCAATTTCATCTTCAGTAGTAACAGGCGCTCGCAAATCAAAATTATGTTTTCTCGCCACTTGTTCAGCTACTTGGGTGACAGTGATAACCGGTTCTGCGATCGCTCGACTGGTACGCCAAGCTACAATAGCTGCGATCGCCACCGAAACCAGCATACTCATAATCACGATGAACCGCTCAACTACTTTTGCCTGCTCAACCGCTTTTTGCCTTTCTTGCTCTTGAACTTCAGCAGTTTGCAGGATATTAGCCAAGTTTTGAGAAAGCTGATCTAGTCGCACGGCCGTTTGACCACGCATAATTGTCAATAACTGCGATCGGGCAGCGGAAATCTGCTGAGGCTGCACTTGTGGGGAGCCAACTTCTTTTAAGACGATCTCGATTTGGTCAACATGAGCTTTTAAGTTATTCTTGTAATCCAGCAATAACGTCTGTAAAGTTGAACTTGTTGCTGCTAGTCTTTTAGGTTTACTGTCGATAAATCCGGCAATTTTTGATTCTAATTGCTTGGCTTTTTCAACATTCTTCAGAAAATCGGCTTTTTTGCTTTCTAGCTGTTGTGGATTTTCCAATACAGCAACTAGGTTAGAGCTATGTAATTGCGCCCCTACTACCGCATCTTTATAATTACTCAGTAGCTGCCCCTGTTCATAGGCTTGATTGAATTGCCTGACTTCCCTTCCCCGGTAGTAGTTGGCGATCACTAACCCAGTCAGTGAGCCAAAAAAGCCAATTCCGATAGCTACAAAATACCCATAGCCAATTTTTTGATGGATGCGCCAAGAACTGGCTTTGAGTTTCCCTCGTGAGGGAAATTCTATGGTCGGGAGTTCGTCTGTCGATGGCTCTTCGGCTGACACTTTTTTGCTTTCTGAACTGCTGTCGATAGGGTTGGCTTTTGAGGAAGGTATTTCTTAAACCTCCTAGCCTTCCCGCAAAAATCACCAAATCAGTTTAGCTTGTGCAAACAATTTAATTGGTGATTAACATTTACATTATCTTGTTTTATAGCAATAGCAAATCATTACTTACTAGATAATTAACATAACCTTATATAGTATGAGTAGTTATGATAGCAATGCTGCTAAGTACACTTACTGACAGCGAATAGAATTCACTTTTTTAACAGTAAGGAATAATTCCCTACACTAAAAGACCTATCTGAGACTGTCTTCTCCTTACCACAACACTTTCCTCAATATCTGGTTGATAGCAATAAGTTCTTGCCATCAAGTATGCCACTACTCTACCTTAACTGCTTCCTTATAAAATTAATACAATCAGGAAAAAAACAAAAGCTTTAACATTCCTTGGGCATGGGGCACTTGTACTGACTTGTATGTACTAAGCTTGTTCTGAGCGTAGCCGTAAAGCCTGCGGCATAGCTATGCTTCGAGCGCAGCCTAAGAAGAGAAGTATGAGTTATTTCTCCCTTATCTGCCTGCTCCCGAATAAATAGGCATACATATCATAAAATACTTCTACAGTCTAGTCTATATGAATACACGAAAACCTTTATTACGTATTAATATCAATACGAATGCGTTAATTGACGAATGCGGCTTAAGATAGCTTTAATATCGGCTAAAATCGGTTTTTAGGCTTATATAAATGAGAGGTAGATAGATTTTTGCATGATTCGTACTTAAATTTAGTACGATTATGAGCAAATGACACGGAATGGGATAATTACAACCTGAGGATTCCAGTTGATTCAAAAAAGAACTCAGAAAGCTGGCTATAGTACATCCTGCCGTCTTCTTAGTTCTATCCTCCTACTGTCTTTCTACCTTGTAGTTGATGCAGTAGATATTATGAGGCAATTATAGTTATAGGACACTAAAACCTTTTTGTGCCCTGTACACAATTGTACTAATGCACTTGTGCATTACCTAATCAACAGCCTTTTGGTTGTAATTATCCAGATTAGAAAAACTCAACTGTCAAATTTACGGGAGTTAAAATGCCAGAACAAGAATTTACCGAAACCACATCTAAAGATACTACAGTGGCAGAGATCAACAGCCAAACGGGAACCATCACCAAACTCCAACCTCCCGCACAGTCTCAAGATGAATGGCAAAAATATGGTGAGCAAATTTCTAGCTTTTTAGCAACATTGCCAGAATATCTAGGAAGCTTCTTTAATCAATACAAGCAACCCCTGATCACTGTTGGTATAATTGTGGGATCAATTGTTGGGGTTAAAGTACTCTTGGCAATATTAGATGCTTTGAATGATATCCCCTTGGTAGCACCTACTTTTGAGTTGATTGGTATTGGTTACTCTGCCTGGTTTGTTTACCGCTATTTACTCAAAGCCTCAACCAGGAAAGAATTAACTAATGAAATTACCACTCTTAAATCACAAGTGGTTGGTAAAGGAATTCCAGAAGCTTAATATCTAAATTATCGCTTCTCTATAAGACGCTACGCCTAGCTTGCTCCTGTGTAGGAGTACGCTCTAAATCAAAATCGCAGAAGTCTGATCATCGAAAGTCGGTGATCAGACTTCTCCCAAAATTACCTACGAAGTTTATTACGAATTAGTAATTATCGTTGAGCCGAGCTTTCTGCTGACAAGTTACCTTTTAAGTTCGGCTTTGGGGCGCGCGAAGATACTGAAGACAAGCTACGCCTACGCACAATATTTTGAGATGGGATTGCCTCCAACTTGCCCCGTTTTACTAAAGCTTGATGAATCATTGCTGCTACTTCAGCACGAGTAGCTGCTTTGTTGGGAGCAAGAATTTTTGAATTTGGATAGTTAACTACCAAACCATTGGCTGTAGCAGCAGCTATTTTGCTGGTAGCATAGGTTGGAATGTTTTTAGCATCTTTATAAACACTTAAAATCTGATTTGGGGAAGTGGGTGCTTTCAAATTTAACCCACTAGCAAGGGCAACTAAAACTTGCACTCGTGAAATATTTTGTTGTGGTTTGAAGGTTTTTTTCGGATAGCCTTTGAGAAATCCGGCACTTATGGTTTTGTCAATTGCTGGAGCTGCCCAGAATTTTGCTGGTACATCTTGAAATGCGATCGCAGTTTTAGTTGGGTCTTGGTCAAAGGCTTTTTGCAATATAGCAGCAAATTCGGCGCGGTTTACAGGCTGATTTGGTCTAAAAGAATAATCAGGAAACCCCTTGAGAATACCACGGGAAGAAAGAACATCTATAAAACGCCGACCCCAAAAGTTATTGGGTACATCGTTAAATGCAATTGGCGGTGGAATGATGGATTTTTGTTTTGCTGGAGTTACTAAAGGCAATGCTGATAATGTAACTGATGACTCAAGTCCTGCTGAAGAGGGTACAGGTGTCTGTAGTTGTGAGGATTGAGTTGGAATTACATGAGTTGATGGTAACACTGTGCGGGAAGAAGTTGTGCTGTTAGTTGGGAATGAACGTGTCGTAGGTTCAACAACAGCCTCAGGTGGAGACGATGGCAAAACGTTGTTGCGGGCTGTATTTGGCTCTACCTTGGGAGTAGAAGAGGGCAATACTTGATTTGGTTGAACACTAGGAGAGGGAGTAGAGGAAGGCGATAGCAACCCGTTGAAGTTCCAGCTAGAATCCCTGCGGGACAATGACCAAAAAAGAATTGCTCCAATAGTGGCGAAGGCAACTAGAATGGCTATAAACTCATCAAAGCCAAGGGCAGTTCTTTGGGATGACTCCGGTTCAGAAGGAGGTCTATTTGTCATCGTGATTACCCTAGTAGCAGTAAAATTGTGTCTAAACAAATTAAGCCACAGATGGCTCTTTTACACCACCCCTTTTTAATTCGTAATTCGTAGCCTAATATTAGGCTTCTGGTTCAATGCCGAACGATGTCTAACGACAAGCCGCTCCGCGTCTACGCAATTGGGCAGTAATTGTGAAAGGCAAGTTTAAATTTCACTTGAGCAATTTTAAGGTTCAAGGTGAAAAAAGACGACATTGATAGTGAAGTGTTAGCGAGTATTCGTACCCTTAGAGGGAAGCAAGCTAGCAAGAGCGTTCGTCTGCGGCAAGCTCTTGCGAACGTAGACACCGCTTATCTCCACAACCGCCTCAGAATAAATAGCTAGGTGTACTAGTTTTATTAAATACCTCAATCGAAACCGGATTTAGACGGTGGCAGAATGTAAAATATTAACTTATTGTTTACCTGTCTTTGTAAAAATCAGGGTGTCTAGTGTCAGAAGAATTCAGTTGCCAAATCTCACCGCCATTTGTGTCTCTTGGTAGCGATCGCGATATCGATTTAGATTCAACCCTCCAAGAACTACCAATGTACAACTTTCCAGTGGAAATCAACCGCACTGGTATGGAAGTGGCTAATTTTTTCGAAAAATACCCTCTGCTACCAGGAGTAATTTTGGTAGAACAAGGAAAGTTTATTGGGATGATTTCGCGGCACCGACTGCTGGAATTTTTGATTCGTCCCTATGGACAAGAGTTATTGGTTCACCAACCATTAGCCGTTCTCTACAGCTATGCGCGGATACCAATGTTGCTGCTTGCTGATACAACATCGATTTTAACTGCAATGCAACTTAGCTTAAAGCGATCGCCAGAATTCTTAGCAGAACCAATTGTAGTAGAAACAGAATCTGGTGCTTATAGATTGTTAGATGTACAAGAATTGAATATTATTTCTTGGCAAATTCGAGGAATTGACAATCTGGTGCGGTATGAACGCAGCCAAGCCCAAATGATTCAAAATGATAAAATGGCAAATCTAGGACGTTTGGTAGATGGCGTAGCGCACGAAATTTTAGACCCAGTGGGTTTTATTTGGGGTAATATAACTTACGTTTCAAACTACAGTCAAGATTTACTCAAGCTGATAGCGGCTTACGAGCAAGAGTTACCATCGGTTCCCCAGGCAATTAATCAGATTAAAGAAGAGATTGAATTTGATTTTTTAGAACAAGATTTGTCGCGATCGCTTGCTAGTATCCGCACCGGAGCAGAAAGATTAAAAAAACTCGTTACCAGCTTACAAAACTTCTGCCATATCGACGAGCTTTATCCCAAACCAGTAGATTTACACGCTTGTATAGATAGTATTATTTTATTAATTAATAGCCGTCTTCAAGGAGAAATTGAAATCGTCAAATACTATGGTCAATTACCTCCAGTCTATTGCTTTATGGGGCAAATCAACCAGGTTTTGATGAATATTTTCAGCGAGGTTGTGGATACTTTACTCAATGAAGCAGTGCGACAGCAGTTGCATATAGAAGATACAAAAACTCTTCAAAAACCCCGAATTGAGATTACTACAGAAGTAATTTCCCAGGAAGCAAGCAACCCAAATGCACCAGATTCTCGCTGGGTATTAATTCGCATTGCCGACAATGGGACTGGAATGTCTCAAGAATTGCAACAGCAAATTATGGAGTCTTTTTCGCTTGAAACAAAAAATAGTAAAAATACTAGTTTAGCAGTAAGCTATCGAATTATCACCGTGAGACATGGAGGAAAATTAAGTTTCCATTCACAGATTGGTATAGGTACAAAATTTGAAATATTGTTACCTCTAGTGTAGAATGTTTACTTAGAAGAATGTCACGCATATTAACAACTTTTTCAAATAAGGAAATTGTTCAAATAATGATTTTGAAATCAGAATGATATCGTGCTGAAATTATTCTTTTATAAGTTTAAAATGCTTAGATAGTATTTAAGGTTTCCCACTCATTTAAAGAAACTTCAAACTCTTTATTAACTTCTTCCATCACTAACTTTTCTGTCTCAAAATAGCCAATTTCTGAAATTTCTCCGGTTTGTGATATATGGAAACGGTAAAATCCAGAATCTGTTATATACAGCAGTTTGCAGCTAAATGAAGTACAGAACCAAGGATTCACAAATCAAATTATTCTTCTTCTCCTTCCTGCCTCCAGCATAGCTGCCTCCTGCCTCAAAACCAGTGACTTTGTACCTCATGCAAAAGAAAACTGCTGTATTGCAAGCCCTACCCTTAAAAAGCAAGGCTGTTTCATTCCCTCACTTGAGTTATTTATTATTAAAATATCGTTTTTAGCAAACTTTCTCCACGTTGGTGAATTTCCCGTGCATAGTCAGTCCAAGCGCCTTGTCCCCAATAACGAAAACAACTGGTTTGCAGCAAAAGGTTATGTAGAAGAACGTTACGGTAATGAGATTGTCTGGTAACAGGTTCTGCTAAATCAATTTGCTGTAATGGGTCAAATTTTTGATGGAATAAACTGCTTAATTGATACATGGGAGACAATACATTTTCATATCCTTTTACCCAACTGATATGATTTGTCCACGAGGCTCCATCTAGATGAAAATTAGAGTCTATTTGCTTTAATTCTTGAATTGCATTCTCTACAGTTTCAGGTTGGTTATTGTCTAGTGAAACCCGCTCCCAAATTTTATGCTGTCCCACTGGCTGACAAGTTGGATAATCTTCAGGTTTGCATCCAGCAGCTTCGATTAATTCTAAATATTCTGTACCGCACATCGCAACAACGCCTGATTTTCCTCCGCCGTTATTTACCATATCCCACCATGCTTGTTTAAACGCACTCGGAAATTCATTCATCATCACGCCGCCATTCTCACCATCTCCAATTTGGCTAACTATTGGTGGCACAAAAACACTACCAATTTGGACTTTGGATAATGTTTTAGCTTCATAATAAGGCTGCATTTGTGCGACTAATTTAGTATCCGAACCTTGAGTTTTAATTAAGGCTGTAATACTAATTGTTTCGCCTTGAGAATTGCGGGCAACTAAACGATGTGGTAAATGTTTGTGGGTAAGAGATTTACCACTAATTGTTTCTACAGAATGTTCTTGAACAAGTAGCCAGCGATATCCACATTCTTTCAGCGCTTTCACAAATTCAAAGAGAGCATCAGGGTGATTTGGCAGGTGCATTTCTGGGGGCGAAAATCCTTTGACTCGCGCTAGTGCTTCCCAGCCAAAAATTGCTGCAAAGTGATGTTGCCATGCGATGATATGCAATTTGATATCTGCTATGGGTGTGGAAGGAATAACTGCATGACCCCACATTGTACCCAGCCATTCTACATAAGGTTGGTAGGTGCGATCGCAAGTAATCCGTTTAAGATTATCGAGAACATCATCGCGTCTCATTTGCCGCAGTCCCCACAAAAGATTACCTGAGTAATCCAACATCACACGAGGATTGCACCCTTGACTGACAAGTTCGGGGATCAAGTCTCCCATGCGGCTGTAACAATGGGCAAAAGGTTCTGCATTGTGGTTATCCCCTTCATGAGGATGTTCAAACATATATTGCAGATTGCTGATGAGTGTACCACCATTTCCAGCAGGTATAGTTGGCTGGTGCATATGTAAGGCGATCGCAAACACAGCATTTACGTCTTCTAAGCGGATATTTGTTGTTGGTAAAAATACTGGCTGATCATGGTTAACTACAGAGAGAACCTCTGTTTCCCAACCAGAAATATTCGGCAAGCCATCAATGATTTCGGGCAAAGGAGCCAAGGTTGTGGGGAAGGAAAGCATTTCTGATTGCTCCGAAACAAGGTATGTCTAATTATGCGATCGCACAGCAATTTCTGATCTGCAACTTTATGTATTGATGCAAACTGCGATCTTCTTGTAGTCCCGCAATATCTGGTAGTTCAATAGTTTGGATATCACATTTGTATACAAAAGTGTTAAAAAATATATCGTAAAATTACTTAATTGGTTACTAGAGACGTACGTACAGATGTAGATCCCTACAGCCGATTCTTTATGTTGCAAAGATTTTTGGAAGCAATCCCTTCTCTCTTCTTGTAGATGGAAATAATATTATTGCGGTTGATACTGGTGCTAATGAGTTACTCAGCGTAGGTACTGATGGAAGTAATTTAAAGGCGATCGCTACAATTCCCCGGCAGACATTAACTAATCCAATTTTTCCCTCTGGCGCATTATCATCGCCATTTGAAATCCAAGCAGTACCCACAAATATCGCCAAAGGACCAGATGGCGCTTATTATATTAGCGAATTAACTGGTTTTCCTTTTCCAGAAGGTGAAGCAAAAATCTATCGAGTTGGTGCTGATGGTCAACCAACAGTTTATACCGATGGCTTTACCCAACTTACTGACTTAGATTTTGATACCGAGGGTAATTTATATGCTTTGCAGTACGCTAATCAGTCACTCTGGAAAGGAAATCTAGATGGTTCTGTAATTAAAATAGCGAACGATGGGACTCGCACAACTATTCTGAGTGGCAATGGATTAGAGTCTCCTACTGCTTTGACTATTGGTGCTGATGGTGCTATTTACGTGACAAACCGAGGCGATCGCCCTGGACTTGGACAAGTTCTCAAAATTGAGAATCCCAAGTCTGTTCCTGAATCTACTTCTACTTTCAGCTTATTAGCATTTCTTGGCACTGTGAGCATTACTTTGTTGCACAAGGGTAAAGCCAAACGACTGAAGATTTTGGACAAGTTTGTTCAAGAGTGTTGAGTTAGCGATCGCTCTCGGTGTCTCCCCTTGTCTACGAGACGCTACGCGAAGGGATAAGTTTTTCAATCAGCCGTTGTCTGCTTGGTGCTGGCGGAGTTGCTATTCGTAAAATTAGTTCTAGCAACCAAGGAGCAAGGCGTTGACACCATACAGCTAAATGACTTTGCCATCCGACTAAAATTTCTGATGAATCGTTTTGCATTCCGGTGACGAGTGCTTTAGCCACTTGCTGGGGAGTCATGGGGATCACCCAGCGAAATAATTTTAAGTCGCGTACCATATCTGTGTCTGTGAGGGAAGGTAGTAATGCAATTACTCGGATATTGTAATCAGCTAGTTCCTGGCGCAAGGCTTGGGTAAATCCTAAGATGGCAAACTTGGTAGCTGAGTAAGTCGCCATCGTCGGTGCAGCCACCTTTCCCATCAGACTTGATACATTGACGATTGTTCCTTGCCTTTGGCTGGCCATACGTCTAGCTATCAGACTAGTGAGATTGTACATTCCGAGCAAGTTTACCGAGAGTTCTTCTTGAACTTGGGGGAGTTTAGATTGTAAAAACGAGCTTTGGTATGCGACTCCCGCACAATTAACCAGCAGGTGAATCTGCCCATAATTGCGCCACAGTTGGGCAACAGCGATATTTACTTCAATTGTCTGCGTCAAATCTAAGGCCACGATCGCAGTTTCTGTTCCCATCGCCTCGATTTCGTTAGCTACCTCAACTAACTTTTGGCGATCGCGTGCTACCAATATCAGCCGCTTGATACCGCTTTGCGCTAGTTCGAGGGCGATCGCTCGTCCAATCCCACGCGAAGCCCCTGTAATTAGAGCAACTTTACCTTGAATCTCCATTGGTTTTATCCTCCAAAATTTAAGTCTTACCAAACTCTTCGTTATTGCCGATACACACAATCAAGAGCTACTCGCTTGTCAGCACAAGGTAAGACAAATAATCAATTGCAATTTAAATCAAACTGAAACTAAGCCTTTAGCAACGAGATATTTCTTGGTTAATCTGCAATCCCTCATAATTGTCTATACGAGGCAGAAATTTATCGTTTTTAAGCTGTTAAAGCCTAACAGACTTGGCTGAATGTATATAGCTCATAGATTTTACTTCTCCTAGATCCGAGCGCTCATCAGCATCGTTGTCATACACACGTTAGCAATTAAATCAAGCTATTGCAATATTCTTTAATAAGTATTTCTTAATACTTATTAACGACAAGTATATATATGCAAAAGATTTTATTAAATAAGTTTTTATGAATACCTCAGTACAAATATCTTACTTCCCTGACAATTAAGCGCTCTTTCGGGAAATTGTAATATCTCAGTCATAGTTAAGAAACAAAAAAGACATATAGGTTTTGGTTTGTTGTTGCAACACCTGGTTTATTAAGCTAGTTTACATAACCACGGCAGTATATTTACTTAAGTCTTTAAAATAAAGGTTTCTGATTTCTGTTTTTTAAAGAATAGAAGAAAGAGAGTTAAAGTATTGTTTTTAATGCAAAGTAGAACGGTATATTTAGTTACCAAAACTTTATAAAGAATGTGAACTTGTTTGGCTTTAGCTTTGAGTTTATCAAAGGAATGCTTGAGACTTGCTTAGTGTATAGCAAGCTTAAATCATTTATGAACAACAAGAACCCCGACTTTTCTAATAAGTAGGGGTTCTAAAGCTTTCAATTTTGATAAATCAAATAAGGCTGGACTAGTTAAATCTGTGAGCAATTAAGGGTTTAAAAAGTCTAAATGCTTTCCTGACTGGACACGCAAATCTTCTACTGTCCCCTGAGTTTCTAACTTGCCTTGATTAAGAAAAACAATCCAATCAGCACGGTTAATTACTCTAGGACGGTGGCTAATCAGGATTGTGGTTTTACCTTGGCGGTGGGACAACAATTGATCTAAAACTTGAGCTTCGCTAACTGGATCGAGTCCAGCAGTTGATTCGTCTAGAATTAGGACTGGTGGATCATTAACAATAGCTCTTGCTAAAGCCAGTCTTTGGCGTTGTCCACCAGAAATATTTGACCCAAATTCGCCTAATACAGTTTGATATTTTTCAGGCAGTCTACTAATAAACTCATCTGCCTCAGCAATTTGGCACGCCTTGACAATTTGATCGAAGGTGAGGTGAGGAGAACCTAAGCGGAAGTTTTCAATGATTGTGCGACTCCAAAAATGAGCGTCTTGAGGAACGAGAACAACTTGTTGCCGCAAACAATCAAGAGCTAAGTCTTGCATATTGTACATTCCAAAGCGAATATTGCCAGAATTAGGTGCATATAATCCGGCTATCAGTTTCGCAAGAGAACTTTTTCCACAGCCAGATGTGCCAATTAGGGCAACAACTTTACCACCAGGAATTGTGAGGGAAAAATCTTCTAGTAGCTCTAGTCTGCCAGCGTAGTGAAAGTTTAGCTTTGTGCAAATAATATCAGCATCACCGGGAATTTTAGCAAAGGGTTTATTACTATCGCTTGGAGATTCAGGTGTGGAATCGATAACTTCTGTTAAACGTTCCGTGGCAGTTTTGGCACGCATGAATTCATCTATAAATCCAATTACAGCACCGATGAGTGCCAAAAAATTGCCATTCATCCCGTTAAAAGCCAGTAGTTGACCGATGCTGAGTTCTTTACCAATAACTAGGATGCTGCCAAAACCAATCAAAGTAACGCTACCAATAGCATAAACTAATCCAGAAAAGATGTTGTTAATAATTCCAATCTGAACTGTGCGAAATGTTATGTTTGAAAGCCGACCAAATCTGTTCTGAAATTCTTCCCAAAATTGAGGACCAGCAGTAGTAGTTTTGAGTGTCAGCGCTCCTTTAAAGCTTTCAACTAAAACACCCTGGTTTTCCGCATCTAAGACCAATAGACTTCTAATTTTTTGTTGAAGTGTAGGCAAGAAAACCACCGTAGATGAACTCATGACAATAGCAACAACGACGGCAACAAAGGTAAGTTTCCAGCTATAGAACACCATGAAACCTAAAGAAATCAGTCCGATAAACAACTGGCTAGGCAGACTGATAACTGCTTGAGCAACTAGCTGATTAATTTGTTGAATATCTTGTAATCTGCTAACGATCTCGCCACTGCGACGTGATTCATAATAAGCCAAAGGCAACCGCAGGATTGACCTAGCAAATTCCAGAACTAGCCCTAGCTCAAGCCGTTGGGCAAAATTGGCAATCAGGTTAGATTGAACTAGTTGTAGACTACTTGACACCAAATTCATCACTACAACAGCAATAATCACACCAGCAAGAAGCTGGATATCTCCCCGAACTAGTACATCATCCGTTAGAATTTGAAGCAGGAAAGGAGACGTTAACGAAAGCAGACCGATAACTATAGCGCAGAGAAAAGCCTCGAATATTATGCCTCCATAAGGCATTGCACGCTTCGCAAAGCGCCAAATACCGTTGACTTTCTCATCCGATTGAGCATAAAAGCGAACCGAATCTGGCTCTAGTAACAGCATGACTTGATCTGACCAAGCCTCCGTTAATTCTTTTCTAGACACATAACGGATATTAAAAGCTGGGTCAGCAATTACATATTTTTTGCCTTTCTGACCATACAAAACAACCCAGTGGTAGCCTTTCCAGTGGATGATTGCTGGCAGTGGCGCTTGGTTCATTCGGTCTAATATTTCTGTTGATGCCCTGACCGAACGCGCATTGAAACCAAGTGCCTCCGCTCCTCGCCTCAATCCCAACAATGTTGTTCCAAGTTGGCCAGTCCCTACCGCTTCCCGGATGCGATTTAGTGTAAAGTTACGGCGATAATGTTTGGCAACGGAAGCAAGACAAGCAGCTCCACAATCTTCTTCACTATGTTGTGTAACAACTTGGTATTTCATTTCACACTCCAGTACCCAATAATATTATGATAAAAACCAAAAAAAATAGCAGGGTTTCGTCCCTGCGTGGTTAAAATTTTGACCAACAGTCTAATTTTACTAAAGTAACTGGGCAAAAAGAAATCAAACTATCTTACACAATGCAAATTTAATTAAATTATCCATTAGTAAGGGGATTGAGCCGCTTACCACAAACCTTTAACTATTCCCGCCCACTTAATTATTACTCAATACGGTTGGGTTGAACGTAGTAAAACGCAACAAATTCCCGAAAACTTTGGGTTTTACTACATTCAACCCAACCTACGCAATTTAAGATTTTGCCTCTAATCCAAGCGGATTAACTGAATTACTACCAATCAAAATCTAGTAGAGAGGATAGGCGCTTTAATATCCCTAACTCTGCAATTTTCCCTATTTTGGCAGTTTTCAAAACTTTTTTAGCTGATTTTACTGTTTGTTTCTTCACTTGTGTTTTCTTCCATGAACTCTTGCCTTTACTGTAAATTACTGTGTTGCTAGAATACACTACGCTCTCCCCACCACACACGCTTGATTCTTCGGTTTCAGTGAGGGATATAAACGTTGAGAAGATTTGAGTGCTTTTCATAATTTTACTTAACCCCATGTACTAAATTATGAGTTTTGAACTTTACACAAAACTGCTTCAATTCAAAATCAAGATAACGAAATCTAGTACGTACCAAAATGGCTGTATTTTCTACAAGTAGAGAGGTATAAATAACTTATACTATGTTATTGCCCATGATATGAAACAATCCGAAGAGATTGATTGTTATTTCTATCACATAGTTTAGAGTTATTTTCATCAACTTAGTTACCAACAGGAAAAAAATCGGTAATTTTGGTATGTAAACCTTTAGGCACACTTGCTCACTCCAAAGGAATAAGCCAGGTAAAAAGAGTTTCGTTATCTTTCAAAAATTACTAGATTGTGATCAATCCACCTGATTCCTAGTAGTGCTGAGTTATCTGCTTGACTATTCAAGGTGAGCAGTATCTTTATCAACAGTACTAGGTAAACCCGTCAACAATTGCTGGTAGGCGACTGTTGACAGGCTTTATTAACTTTGTTCAACAAAAGTATGCGGTGAGAATAAACGTAATGCTAGAATATCTGCAATAAGCAACAAAGCTAATGTCTTAGCAGAAACCAAACTACCCTGTTGGAGCAGGTTAGTTTGTTTAAGACACTTTACCCTAGTAAAGATGCGGTTAATCGTGTCTTTACGTTTATTCTTTCCCTTATACTAAACCTCTTCTACTTGTTGGTGTTGATGATCTCGGAATTTTGGACTACAACACTGTCTTTGATGACGTTACCAGCAATGACTTGTGTAACTATATTCAAGTTCAAATCTAAATCAAATTTGCTGGGTTTCTTGTCATCTTTCTTATCGTATTTTTTGGGTGCGTACTTCTTATAAGACTTGTAGGAAGTACCACCAGACAAATTGGCTTCTTCGGTAACGGTTAATGTGGTGAACAATGTGCTTTCCATAATCTTAGTTCTCGCTTGATTGTTGAGGGTAAGGTAAAAGTAACGTCACTTCAAAGCAATAAATATAAACATTTAAAGAGTATATTTAATTACTTATCTGTTCCGCTAAAAGAAAGTATTATTACGACTCTTGCTCTTCTACTTGTTGGTGTTGATGATCTCGGAATTTTGGACTACAACACTGTCTTTGATGACGTTACCAGCAATGACTTGTGTAACTATATTCAGGTTCAAATCTAAATCAAATTTGCTGGGTTTCTTGTCATCTTTCTTATCGTATTTTTTGGGTGTGTACTTCTTATAAGACTTGTAGGAAGTACCACCAGATAAATTGGCTTCTTCGGTAACGGTTAATGTGGTGAACAATGTGCTTTCCATAATCTTGAGTTCTCGCTTGATTGTTGAGGGTAAAACTAACGTCACTTCAAAGTACTAAATATCAATCGCAAAGAGCATATTTAATTACTTTCCTGTTCCGCTATAAAGAAAGTATTATTACGACTCTTGCTCTTCTACTTGTTGGTGTTGATGATCTCGGAATTTTGGACTACAACACTATCTTTGATGACGTTACCAGCAATGACTTGTGTAACTATATTCAGGTTCAAATCTAAATCAAATTTGCTGGGTTTCTTGTCATCTTTCTTATCGTATTTTTTGGGTGCGTACTTCTTATAAGACTTGTAGGAAGTACCACCAGATAAATTGGATTCTTCGGTAACGGTTAATGTGGTGAACAATGTGCTTTCCATAATCTTGAGTTCTCGCTTGATTGTTGAGGGTAAAACTAACGTCACTTCAAAGTACTAAATATAAACATTTAAAGAGTATCTTTAGTTACTTTTTTGTTCCGCTAAAAGTATTATACGACTCTTGCTCTAAAGGTCAAGCAATTAATTTTTTAAGAAATATGTATTATGCCTATTCAAAAAATATACTACATAGTTCCTCTTTATACAAATTTAATTTTAAAATAAATTCTTTAAATATCAAGAAATCGTAGACGTTAATATCCATATTCATAATAAATATGGCGAACTACAAAGATATATTTTTGGAAAGGTATTTTTAGAAAACTTACATAAGTTCAGATTATATAGAGTTAATACTGAGATAATAACGAGGATACTAGGCTTTAAAGATTAGCTAACTAAAATTATTCATAAATTTATACAATCTGTACTTAAGCGCTTGGATGAAACTCAAAACTGGAATTCTGCATTCTCAAATAAGTATATTTACGTAAAAAACTTTTTCACCAAAACTTTATATACAAGCTTAAAATAAATGAATATAAATTAATTTAATATCAACCCCCGCAAATTCACTTAATTTTTGATAGATGAGAAATGATTGTAAAAACCTTCTATTTATTATACCAGCTTTTTGCAAATAAATAAAGAAAAGATAAAGTTTTATATAAAAATTATAAAGATTTGATGTTCGTACTAAAACGCTTAATTCTTAGTTAGACTTAGCTGTATAGAAACCTTGTAGTTACATACTAACTATATACAGATAAGGCACTTCTCAGCAATAAAAGCAAAAGCTGTCGCTTTTGCCCTGAAAGGCGAAAGCACCAAACCTATATGAGTTTTGCAAAAAATATTATTGCAACGGAAAAGAACTTTTATTTTTTGGATATCCCTAAATCTTGTTCGTCACGCTAACGGCAGGTAAGTTTTTTTTGCTAGATTATTTACGTAAACAAAATGCTTTTTAACGTTTATGCTCATTGACCCACAGCCAGACTTTCTCCGCCTAGTCGAAAAAGACGAATATCTTCCTTCAGTCAGTATATGGACAAGGTTGGGAGGGATATTTTTAATTGGAAGTGTTGGCGCTGCCTTCAGCCTTGCCAGTGTCTTTCAATACAACGTAATAGTAAAAGCTAATGCTACCGTCCGCCCAACCGGAGAAATCCGGTTAGTGCAAGCAGCAGCAGAGGGAACAGTCATAAATATCAAAGTAAAAGAAAATCAAGTTGTGAAAAAAGGAGATACGATCGCCCTCATCGACAACTCCCAATTACAAAGTAGAAAAGAAGAAATACTCGGAAATATTCGACAAAATGAGTTACAACGAGCGCAGTTTAATGCACAACTAAAAGCTCTAGAAACTCAAATCACTGCTGAATCCAATGCAATGCGACAGGCGATCACATCTGCAAAAGCAGACCTCAGTCGTAACCAACGGGACTATAAAGACAGGGGAATTACAACTCAGACAGAAGTGCAAGAAGCAGAAGCCGCTGCTGAATTAGCTAGGGAGGAAATGAACCGATATCAGCAGCTAGGAAATACAGGAGCGATCGCTATTCTCCAAATTAAAGAAAAAGAACAAGCTTTAAAAGCTGCACTTGCCAGATTGGAACGTACTAAAGCTGGACTCAATCCTAGTAATGCTAATGTGGCGATCGCCCAAGAACGCATTTCGCAAGAAATGACAAAGGGTGATTCTACTCTGGCAGCATTGAACAAAGAAAGACAGGAACTCATCAGGCGTCAAATAGAGATTCAAAACCAAATTAGCAGCGCTCAACAAGAACTTAAACGGGTCTTCACGGAATTACAAAAAACTGTGATTCGGACCTCAGAGGCAGGTACTATCCTCAAATTGGAATTGAGAAATGCTGGACAAGTTGTCCGTCCTGGGGATGCGATCGCTCAAATTGCTCCCAAAAATGCCCCTTTAGTAATCAAAGCCCGTGTTGCCTCTTCAGATATTAGTAAAGTGCAGGTGTGTAAAGTTCCAGAAGTAACAAAATGTTCAGAAGGGGAAGTACTAATGCGGCTTTCTGCTTATCCGTACCCAGATTATGGCATTCTCAAAGGTGCTGTTAGAGGTATAACCGCTGATGCTATTACATCTCAAGGGAACAGTAACATTGCAATTGCGCCTTACTATGAGGTGACAATTGAAGCAGAGAGAAATCATTTAAAAAGGGGCGATAAATCCTATCCTATTCAAGCTGGGATGGACGTTACGGCTGAAATCATTTCCAAAAAAGAAACCTTACTAACATTTATTCTGAGAAAAGCAAGGCTGCTAACAGATTTGTAGACTCCTTACTATATTCCACGCCATTGAGAACTACCACAACAATTACTAAATTCCAAATTCACGGATTGTTCGCGCAGCGTCTCGTAGAGGAGAGAGTTACATAAGGGGATTTAAAACCCGACTGTAGCCTACTTCTCGCAGTCTAATTGAGCAGATTTGGCTGATTCTTTTTCAATTAATGCAAACACTTTTTTCATATTGAGCTTTTACCTACAATCATTGTCAAGTTAATGCCTGTTTCCTTTACGTTGGACGTACAAGTTTTATGCAGAGCCAACTAATTCTTTAGAGGGTGTTTGAAAAGTCATCTTATCGGCATCAAAAGTTCTAAATACCTCTAAATCCGCTTTAGAAAGGGGGACTGTGATTCCGGTTCTCCCCTTAAAAAGCTGTAGGGGGGATCTAAAATTGCCTAAAATCACAGCGAAACACTTTTCAAACAACCTCTGACAGAAATCCATAAAAATCCTCCCTGATAGTTGGACAGCACAGTGTCTGTTGAGTTATCAGTTTGCTCTCTAAATTTTATGCAGACCCAACCAATTCTTTACAAAAGTTCACAAACTGCGTTAAAACCAACGTTTTCTCGTTATGCGTGGTCAGTTTTGTTTTGGTTGCTTGGGTCTACTGGTAAACCATTAACTGATTGATAACAAGCGCCTTACCTGGGACTTCCAAGAAATAAATATTCCAATTTCTGAACTCAACACGACTCTTCCTGCGTCCTGCTCCCTGCCTAAATGCGTACCCCTTTGGGGAACCAAGCTACACGTAGCGTCCCGCAGGGATAGAATATTTTTATCTGGAAGCCCCAAACTTCTTACGGATAGTAGGGGTAGAGGTAGGTTGAAAATTTAATGGTTTGACTGACTGGACAATTGATCTATTCCAAATTTGATTGAACTGATCTGCCGACAACGATTGCAAAATACTAAGATTAAGTGGCTTTTGACTAATATATGTGGCGTAGGATGGCTGTAAATAGGAACGGTATTCAGGGCGGTTGAGGAGATGGGTTTCCAAAAAAGCTACGCTGAGGGCTTTGAGATACGAATAAACAGGAGTTCGATCAGGGCCTAGCAAGGCAGCTGGCACAGGTAAAACATTATTTTCAGAAGTAGGTTCTGCGATCGCTGAAAAGTGGGTAGCGTTTTCGATCAAAGCTAGGTACTTATTGGAGTCAGAAAGCCAAGTGAACGGGCGAATCTGCTCAAATACAGGTGGGGCGAAAATATCTTGACTACCTGCTACTAGCACTACCGGAATTTTAATTTGACTGACACCACCCTCACCCAAAATTGAGCTGTTAATCGGATTAATTGCCATGATGACCTTGATGCGATCATCTTTGAGGTCGTAAGTTGTCGGGGATAACTCAATTGCTTGGCACTGCAAAAAGAGCGATAAATTAAAGGATGAAGTAATAGGATTACAGTCTTGGCGCAGTTGGTTAAAGTTAATCTTTGCTCCTGCTAGAGCCAACACAGTATAACCGCCAAAAGAATGGCCGATCGCCCCAACTTGCTGAAAATTGAGTTTTCCTTGGAGGGTAGGATCAAATTTTTCCAGTCGCTGGAGTTCATCAAGTAGATACTTAATATCCAAAGGTCGGTTGATAAATTCTGATGGTTCTGGCGCTCCTGCTAAACCCGAAAAGTATTGTTGAATGCGTTCGGCATTACTACCAGGGTGTTCCAGTACAGCAACAGCAAAACCATAGGATGCTAGATGTTCAGCTAGGTAAACAAAGGGGGAGCGGTCTGAGGCGAGGCCATGAGAAATTACAATAAGGGGAAAGGGAGGCGACAGAGAGTTTTGAGTTTCAGGTAAATAAATATCTACTGGTAGACGGCGATTGCGAGGAAAGTCATTTAACTCCAGGTTTTTTTTCTGCCAGCGGAATTTACCAGGCGATCGCAAATCTAACTGTTGTGAGAAGTCAACGGTTGAATTAGCTGCTTGAGCGATCGCTTCTTTTTGAAGAGAGGCAACAACTTCATCCCTTCTTTTGAGCAATTGTGACAAGTCATCAACTATTCTTAACCCCTCTGTGAAATTTACCCGCATAGTATCGCTAGGAAATTTCCGCAGCAAATTCACAACTGTTAAACCTTCTTGATCAGCAGCAGCCAAAATCAAAGAGGCACGTATGGCATAGAAGCCGTTCTGTCGAGACTCAGTAAGGAGTAATTCTCCTAGCTGTTGCATCGCTTGTTCGCCTATAGGTGAGTAAGTAACCTGAGACACCAAAGTAGGAGTAACATTGAACCTTTGCTGGAGCAGATCCCGCAGTTGAGCGAGTTGTTGGGGGGTAGCACGACTAGCATAAAATGAAAAATCTTGATCGATTTTGCCAACTTTCGCAAAAGTTTCCAGCGAGTCCACAGACAAGGAGAATTCCCCGAAGGGAGGATAATAAAAGCTAATGCGTTCAGCTCCCAATCCAGGAGTTGCAGTCACAAACGTAGATAGCAAACCTAAACCCAGGTATCTCAAAAATTTTTTCATTAGAAAAACCCACTATCTAACCCTGCCAGACAAGTTTGAGCAGGGAGGAAAGCGGGGCGGGATCTATAACCGCTTTCCTGTTTTCTTGGTTTAGATATATCAAACAGGTTACAAGCACAAGAAAACAACTACTTACAGCCATAGTTTCGCATATACACTTTAAATCGGCACTGGCTTATCAAAACACATCAGTAGCAAATTTTTCAGCCAAACAGCATCAGTAGGGCGATAATAGATATATAGATCAAAATATTTTATATGTCTTTCTCGCCCTGCCCTTGTTGTGTTGTCGTCCTCAACCAACAACAGCAGCAAAATGTCTCCTACCAAAACCAGTCCCAGGATGTGCCAGTTAACTACAGCAAGAGCATGGTTAAAAGTTGCACCGTAGTTGAGAATGGTCGGGTTGTCGTTAAACCCTTACAACCACCACTCAATCAAAATTTGGAGTAAGTTTCAGGCATTCAAAGCATTTCAGTTAAAGGTAAAACATCGTGGAAGCGGTTGTAATCAATGTAGCGATGTCCATCGGGTGTGTGGTGGATGATATCAACAAATTGATTGTTCCACAAAATTTCATTAGCAGCATAACTATGACGCGCATGGACGACCTGTGCAACCGTTTCATCAATGCCACTTAAAGAGATGATCAGCATAGTATTTGTCTGCGTTAATGATTCTGGTGTCATCCCATATAGAGGACTAAACTCATCAATAATATGCATCACTGACCAGCTTAACGTAAAGCTAGGTGTTTGGCTGCTCAGGAGTTTGAGATCGTAGAACCGACGCATGAACTGACCTTCTAGAGTTACTTCGTCGCGCATCAAGTAAACTCGCATCTGCGCCTCTAGAATCATATTGCGTCGCTGATTAGCGCTGCGAAATATGAGAGTCGGCATCGCATCATGAGGTGTAATTACAGCAACACGGCTAAAAAGCACGCGGGCTGTGGGTCGGGAGAATCGAGCAAACGCTAGCCCCGTCATCACAGCAATTCCCATCAAACCGATCATTGCTTCAATCGTGACAACAATGTTGGCGTAAGTTGTTTTAGGATACATTGCCCCATAGCCGATAGATGCTAGGGTTTGCACGCTAAAGAAAAAAACATCTAAAAAAGAGCCAGGTCGGGCGTTGGCAATACAATCTCCTCCTATCCAGTAAGCTAGAGCAAATAGAATATTAATCGTTATATAGAAACTACAAATTAGGGTCAGAAAGCCAGCCCAGGGAATCGTTAGTAGTAGATGGTAGGGATCGCGCCAGTAGGAATGCCATGCACCCATACCCATAATCTCAAACTTTCCATCTCGAACTTGAATCTGAATACGTGGGATCAGGCGCTGTTTTTTCTTCGGTAAAAGTCTCTTGAGTTGAAATTTCATTGCAAGTGGCCAAAAGAACGGCAACTGCTTAGTATTGTAAATTAAGTTGCTTTAGGGACATTCCATTGACTCTTAAGGGAACGGAAATTTCAACTTTCTTTTTTTAAAATCAGCAAAAAAAATTAGGGTGTGCGATGCCCACCCTAACAATCAGCGAGAAACTAACTCATTTTTCAGGATTTGGTTGTTGACCTTTAGAACAGCGGTCAAACCACTCCTGATATTTTTTCTGGTGTGACTCATCTTCAACAGCAATGGTAACTCGCACCTGGTTGCAGCCGTGATTTTGCTCTAGTGCGATCGCATTTAATAATAAACTAGCAGTTTTAGGTGAGCTAAACTCGCCGCTTACCGTTAAACCACTGTTAAGATGTGTAACTTCAAGTCTTTCTATATCGGTTAATTCGATGCCAGAGATTTCCTCTTGTCCTAAATCAATTTCTGCAAGTTGTTTGTGTTCTGGGCTAATTTGTTCCACAATCAACTTTTCACGCCGGATAGGAACTTGTATCATCCGGGTTTCGACTTGTTTGCGAACAATCACCTCACCAATTTTACGCTTACTGCTTTCAACAACTAATCGTTCTTCTAGTAAACGAATAATCTGTTCTTCGGTAGCCTCTTCTAAATTTACTGGCTCAACTGGGTTATTTGTAGTTTGATAATTAACTGGTTGCTCAGTTGAGTTTTCTGATAGTATACGTTCGCCTGGTGTTTCTGTTTCTAAATATTCAGGCATATATTCGATTTCTGATTTGTTTAAGTCTATGAAGACAGATTTAGTCGGCTTGTCGATTTTTTTGATTTTCTGGCTCTGCAACCGAAATAAAGAAGGATGTTTATCGGCTAACTGCTGACCATATTCTAGAGTTTCTTGATCCACCTGGTTAGATATAACTAGGTTTAATCGACGATTAGCATCCACAATTAAGTCATGAACTACTCCTACTAGCTGACCTTGCTGATCGAATACAGCAAAATCTTTCACCTTCTTTCTTAAATCTGCTAATGAGGTGCTAGTCTGAGAGTCGGAGTTTGCCTGTCCAATGTTTTTTGTCATCGGTTGGCTATTCATATGTAAATTATGAGTTACTTTTTACTTAACTGAATTAAACGTATTGATCATCTAAATACTATTTAGAAAATGTTTGCGACAGATGTATTTATCTAACCTATATTTACGACAATATCCGCAATCCAAAATCTAAAATTGCATTATCGCAAGCACAGGCAAAGCTAACTTAACAGCCTCACCTGTACTGTACCAAATTAATTATTAGTCATTAGCTACTAACTAATGACTCTGTTAGTTAGCGTTCTTCAATCGGAAGATTACCAGAATTTACATCTAACTCTTCACGACGCACGGTTTCTTGAGTTTCAACTGTGTCATGTTCGACCACTTTTCTAACTCTGACTTCTTCACGCAAAAATGCTTCTTTGCGAATTTCAGGAGTTTCTTCGTGGATTTCTACGCGAGCAACTTCGCCTTCACGGAAGTCTGCTTCGCGCCCAGAAACAGCAGTACCTGCATCTGCTGGAGTTACACGCTCAATCACAACTCGCTCTCTTTCTATTGGCACTGCAACCCGTGCAGTCTCAGTTTCAACGTGCTTGCCAATCGCTACTTCTCCAGTTTTTTGGCGGCGTTTGCTGGCAATTAGCCGTTCTTCATACAATCTCAGAGTTTGATGATCCTGCTCATTTACTCCGTATAAAGAAGGCTCATGTTCGTAATTGTAGGTATCACGATTGTAAGTTGGTGTAGTTGCTGCTGGTTGATAGCTTGTATCTACAGGTATTGTTCCTTCTACAGGTGTTGATGCTTCTAAAGGACGGGTGTAGTCTGTGGGCTGGCGATATACCCCACGCACCCGTTCTTCATAGTCGTAATCAAGCGCTAGGCGCTCATTGAATTCAGGTAAATCTTCTGCTTGCTCTCTAGTCAAGCCAATTGTGTAAACGCGATCAACGTTATAGTCAATCCGGGCACGACCGATTGGTAGTAATACCTTTTTACCAAAAATCCAGAAACCTAAGTCAACGACTAGATAGCGGAAATGACCTTCTTCATCTACTAAAGCATCGCTGACAGTACCAATCTTTTCGTCAGTTCCTTGTGTATAAACGCCAAGACCATTAATGTCGCGACCTTCAAAGGTTTCACGATAATTAGGCTCAAAATCTTCTAATTTGTAAAGAACCATGATATTTTCCTCAAAAATTTTCTTCCCATCTCCTAATAACTAAGTTAGCCATTTAATTACTTATTTACCTCTTTCTGGCGAATGAACTATTTCAAAAGTGAAATTATCAAAAGTTATAGATGTTTTCTTATAGCAGATTTATAGCATAGCCAATAATCAAGTAGACACAAGAAGAAATTACAATATAAAGTGCAATTTCAAGTTTCTACATCCTTTCTAAATATGTAAATTTTTAAAATGGTTAAATTTCCGCCTTCTTAGAGAAATCGGTAATTTTGTTGTTTAATACAAAAATACAGGCAGAGATAAAAATTAACTTTGCCTGCATGATTATTTTAGATAAAGATACCAAACAAACTTATTGACCAACTACTTAAATAGTTTCATGTGTAGTCGTACCATGTTCCTGCACCTGTAAATTACCTTCAGTATCAACATCTAACTCTTCTCGACGAATAGTTCCTTGCGCTTCCACTGTGTCCCGTTCTACTACTTTCTTAACTCGGACTTCTTCACGCACAAAGGCTTCTTTATGTATCTCAGGCGTTTCTTCGTACACTTCTATGCGTGCTACTTCCCCTTCTTGGAACTTAAGCTCATTGGGATCTACAACCTTTCCTGCTTCTGTTGGCACAACTCGCTCAATTAGAACTCGTTCTTTTTGAATAGGTACTGTAACACTTGCAGTTTCTGTTTCAATGTGTTTACCAACCGTTACTTCTCCAGTTTTGATCCGCTGTTTGTTAGCAATTAATCGCTCTTCATACAGCCTAAAAGTTTGATGGTCTTGATCATTCAAGCCGTATAAAGCTGGTTCTGTTTGGTAATTGTATGTATTGTGATCGTAATTCACACCACTGCTTGGAGAACGAAATCGACTACGTACATTTTCTTCGTAATCATTATCAATGAACGCGTCTTCTTTGTACTCAACTAAACCTTCTACTTGCTGCCTGCTTAATCCATCAACATAGACACGTTTTGCAGCATAATTGATCCGGGAAAGGCCAATTGGTAGTAATATTTTTTTTCCTAGAAAATCTACGCTTGTATCAATAACTAAATACCGGAAATGACCATCGTCATCAACTAAAACATCGGACACTGAGCCAACTCTGTCTCCTCCCTCAGTATAAAGATCCAGGGATTTAATGTCGTCTCCGCCAAAAGTTTCTCGATAGTTTGGATCAAAATGTTCAAGTCTATGAAGAGGCATATGCTGTTTCCAGGTTGTTTATAAGCTTTGTTCGCAATTATAAAAAATATTGTGCTGAATCTCCTCCTGCTGGCGACTGAATTAAATTGAGATATTTTATGGTTTATAGTCTTTATGAGTTAAATACTCGAGTTTAACATTCAGGTAATCAATAGGAGTATAACTAAAGTTATATAAAACTCTAGCTTATACTAGGAGAAAGAATTTTTTACTAGAGATGATCTCGAAGGTTGGTCAGCGTAGGCGGACTTATAGAGCAGTAAAAATACAAAGAGATTTGAGGCTGCAAAATCTAACCTGTAAGTGTTTCCTTAAAAGAACTGACTTCTTCCAAATTCTTAAACAGTGTTGTTTTAAGGGTGGTGTCTACTTCCAGAAAGTTGATAGTAGAAAGACAAGCTAGATTTGCCCAACTTAAAACTCAAGCAGCGATAGTTTAATAGCCGTGGGAGTGTCAAGATACCTGAAAACTAAAGCTAAGACTTGCCCAATTATTTACATCCAAGATATATGAGTCGGCTGCTGTGCCATTCATCTCAGTTTTGAGGGCGTTAGCGTTATGCAAGTCTTGTAGCAAGGCTTGTGCAACGTCCAAGGGATTCAACAATGGGTCAATCGCCCGTTGTTCGGCTGTGGAATACTTAGCAGTACTCAAGGCGGCCAGAGTTTCGCTAAAGGGGTTAGTACTAAAAATCAGTTGTTGTTCGCACTCAGAAGCTGGTCCCGAAATCACCCATTGGGAAGGAGCATTAGTTTGGGGTAGGGTGAGGGTTTGACCTGGGGCAATAACGACTTCTTTGAGGAGGGACTTGACGTCCACAGTGTTTGCTTCTGTGGGGGTTTCCCAAGGGTAGAAGGCGATCGCTGTATGATTATTGTTTAATCCCAGCAAGATTAAATATACTGGGCGATCGCTCTGGTTTTCCACTCGATATTGCATTCGACTACCGATAGGCACAATCGGAGTAGGGAGTGATTTTTTAATCGAGTTTTCAGGCTTGAAAGCTCGTACTGTTTCGCGCTGGATGACGACGCGAGGCGAGATGCCACTAATTATTTCTAAGGTTGCCTTGAGAGGTAAGCGGGAAGAACCTTCATTTTCTGTAAGTCGCCATAATTTGGCTGCATACAGGATTGATAATTTTGGCGCTAACCTTTGCACTGTTAATTTTACTGCTTCTCCTACTTCCCCCGTGGTATTGGGAATTAGCTCGCCACCAAGAGAAAATAGACCATAACTACTGGGAATTTCTTGTAGCTTAGCAAATAGATAATCAGCTGGTTTTTCTCCTGCTATTACGGTGGATACATGGGAAAATCCAGCAAAGGCACTTGTCGCGTCTACCCGCTCAATTCTTTCCAATCCTGTATCCAAAGCGATTGTCAAATTAATATTTCGGGGTAAAACCCGGACTGCTTCTTGGACAAGTTGCCCGATTTGTAGGGGATTTGCACCTTCGATTTTGGAAATTTGCGCTTTTGCTGTTAACCCAGTGCGCGATCGCAATATTAATTGCTCTGTTGTTGCTAAGGTGAATCGAGAATTCACTCCGTAGTATAGCAGCACTTGTGGAGGTAATCCTGCCAACCACAGATGCACTGTTTTACCGTCTTCTTCAATATTACTCACCACACCTTCTGCACCAATGATACTTTCTGGCAGTAGAGTTATATCTGGATTTTTTTGACTACTTAATAACGCTGGTTGCTGTTTATTTCCCAATTTGTATAGGGAATTTTCCACATGAGAGAGGGCGATTTGAATTGTGGTAGCTGGGGTGAATTCCCACAAATACTGCGTCAAGGCATAGGTAAATAACCCAGCACTAAAACCAGAAAAGAGTCTTTCTCTCGCAGGCTGCTTTGGCTCTGAGGTAGCTGCTAAAACAATTGGAGTGCTGGATAACTTCTGAGTTTTAAGTTGTTTGAGAAAGTCGAGTTCCTCTGCTGCTAGCTTTGCTACTAACTCCTCAAGGGCGCGAATTTTTAATCCTATTACTGCACTAGGAGCATAATAGCTAGTATCTAATACTGCTGTTACTCGGTCTGTGGGGAGCGATCGCAATAATAGCAGTAGAGTTTCTTCTAATATATAGTTGACTATTTGTGAATTCTGACTCTCATTAGCTGTCACCAGAGCGTTTTGCATTGGATCTGGCGATGTTTCCAATTTGACACGGCTGCCATAACCACTAAAATGGAAGACGACCACATCACCAGGTTTAGCTTGCTTACCCAGGTGATCCAAAAAAGCCACTTCAATGAATTCCCTGCTAGCTTGTTCCTCAGTTAAAGTTAAAATATCTGACCTTTGGAAGCCAAAGCGGTGAATCAAAAGTTCTCTTTGTAGTTCTACATCTGTCAGACAACCACTGAGCGCTGAAATTTTTGGGTATTGGTTAATACCTATCAACAATGCCAATTTGCGCGGGCTGGGTTGTGCCAAAGCTTGATAATAGCGATTTCCCAAAGTCAACCACTCAGCTTCAGTTACCCCCAATACCGCGAGTATTGAGCCAATTCTGTGTAAAAACGTGCGCCGTTTCATAATTAGCTATCAGCCCTCAGCTATCAGTTAGCAGCTTACAGGGCTGAACTCTGTATTGTAAAGTTACAGTCGATACTGTTTGTTGTTCAAAATGTGGAGATAAGGAAAATGAGGTAGCAGAGTGAGAAACCATAACTAATGCCCCATGCCCCATACCTCATGCCCAATGCCCTAAACAGGTACTTCTATCCGCATTGCCCGCGCCAACTCTGCCGCTACTTCAGGACGAGAAAATTCTGGTGGAGGTAGTTCACCCCGTCGCAGCATTTCTCGGACTTTTGTCCCCGATAAATGAATGCGTTCCTCTGGCCTGCTGGGACTGGTTTTAGATGTTGCCATCTGCTTAGTGCGCGTGCAGTAGAAAGCGTGTTCAAATTTCATCGGCACAATGCCTAATTCACCTGGGGCAAATTCATCAAAGATGTATTGAGCATCGTAAGTACCGTAATAGTCACCAACGCCAGCGTGATCCCGCCCAACGATAAAGTGAGTACAGCCGTAGTTTTTGCGGACTAAAGCGTGGAATATTGCCTCACGAGGGCCAGCATAGCGCATTGCTGCTGGATTAATTGCCAAAGTTACCCGATCTAAGGGGTAGTAGTGTTCTAGCAAAATTTCATAGCAGCGCATCCGCACATCGGCGGCAATATCATCTTCTTTTGTCGCCCCGACTAATGGGTGCAAAAATAGACCATCAACAGTTTCTAAAGCGCACTTTTGAATATATTCATGGGCGCGGTGAATGGGGTTGCGAGTTTGAAAGCCAACGATAGTTTTCCAACCCTTGTCTTTGAATAGTTGCCGTGAGGCAGCTGGATCGATTTGATAAGTGGGAAACTGGGGATGAGGTTCGCGCTGCAATAGCCAAATATCACCCGCCAGATGTACAGTACCTTGGTTATAGAGTACTTGTACGCCTGGGTGTTTGACATCATCAGTGCGGTAGACATTAATGGCTTCGCGGGTTTTGTCGTAGTGATATTTTTGCGTGAGTTGCAAAACCCCAATAAATTCACCTCTGGAGTTATCCAGACGGATGAAGCCGCCTTCTTTTAAGGGAGAAGCTACTTCTTCGCTGACCGATAGTGTAATCGGTATTGACCACACAAGACCGTTAGCTAGTCGCATTTCTGTAACAGTGCGATCGTAGTCTTCCTGGTTCATAAAACCGATGAGTGGACTAAAAGCACCAATCGCAATCATTTCTAGATCAGAAACGGCGCGATAGTCTAGTTGCACTCGCGGCAAAAAGTCAGCTTTTGAAAGAAACTCTGCTCTTTGTTCTGGTGTGGCTATACGGTTAACCAACTGTCCACCATGAGGAGCTATAGTATCTGGATTTTGACTCAACGTAATCCCCTCGTTGTATTAACTGTTATTGTTTCAGATTATGTACTAACTTATCAAAATGCTGGTACGTAGAGAAAAAAAAGAGTTTAGAGATGGAGGAAAATTTTTGCAACTAGCCTGTAAGCGATCTGATTAGGTTACGCTAAAGCTAATCCAACCTCAAGTTTCAGAATAGTTCCTTTATAAGGAAATGCTTATGACTGCTGTATCCCCCATTGTTAAACCTGTTAGTCAAATGCGGCTAACACCTGGTAGTACAGTGAATATCCAGGATATCACTTGGGAGGAATTTGAGTCTATTTTGCAAGAACTAGGGGAAAAGCGATCGCTACGAGTTGCTTACAGCAAATCTACGTTAGAAATTATGGTTCCTTTACCTGAACACGAAAAATCAAAGGACTTAATTTCGGATATTGTAAAAATCTTGTTGAAGATCGCAGGGAAAAGTTATGAACCCTTCGGTTCAACCACCTTTAAGCGGGAAAACACGGCAGGGGTAGAACCAGATGCTTGCTTCTACATCCAGAATTACCAAAGAATGATTGGTCGTCGCAAATTGGAACCAAATGATCCGCCTCCTGATTTGGCAATTGAAACAGATGTGACATCAAAAACAACTCTTGATGCTTATGAAGCGATCGCAGTTCCAGAACTATGGATTTACGATAGTAAAAAGCTGAGGATTTATTTACTCAGAGATGGACATTACATCGAATCTGATAACAGTCCTAACTTTCCAAATATGCCTTTAACTCAAATTATTGCCGCTACAGTTGAACGAGCTTGGCAAGTAGGAACCGTACAAGCTTTGAAAGAGTTTGAAGGGGCATTAGATAGAAGTAGTTTTTGATTGAAAAATATTTTTTACCTGTTCTGGTGTCCAGCGAAATCCTCTTTGAAATTCAGGAAGAAAATATTGATTTTTTTCTATATCATTGAGCAAAAATTGAATACTTTGAGTTGTTCCCATACAGCCAACTTAAACCTTCTACTAACGTAAATGCACCAGCCTTGGCTATCTATCTACATTGATAAAATATGTAATTGACAACCATGCTACGTTTAAATTGATATTATACTTAGATAAAATAGTATATGTCTATAATTTTCGTTATTAACATTGACTATATATACATAAATATGTACTAAAATGAATAGAATTAACAGTATGTATTTAAAATTTTATAGTATATATTTTAACATTAATACCGTGTAAAAATGTATAAACCTAGTTTCATAGAGAAACTAGGTTGGTTGAGAGTTTTTCAATTTTAACAGTGCGGTTCGCTAACTAAACTGCTGAATAATTCCACCACCTAACACTTTCTCGCCGTCGTACCACACCGCCGCTTGTCCAGGAGTAATGCTGAATTGGGGTTCATCAAATACCAAACGCACACGGGAGTTTTCCAACGGAATCACCGTCACTGGTGTAGGCGTTGAACGATAGCGAATTTGCACTTCGGCATGAATTGGGGTGGATGGTTCAGCAATAGAAACCCAGTTTACCCTTCCGACAGTGCATTCTGGCTGAGTTACCTTAGTGCGATCGCCTACTACTACTTTATTATTTTCTGCATCTAATTCAATCACATACAGAGGTTCAGCAGCAGCAATCCCCAAACCTTTGCGCTGGCCAATGGTGTAGTGATGGACACCATCATGTTGTCCCAAAACTTTGCCTGATACATCTACAATATCGCCTGTTTTGGGAGCTAAATATTTATCCAAAAATGCCCGCATGGAACCGTTACTTTCGACTAAACACAAGTCTTGACTTTCTGGCTTATCAGCAGTTTTCAGTCCGTATTCAGTCGCAATGCGGCGTGTGTCAGTTTTTTCTAGTTCGCCCAGAGGAAATATAGTTGCTGCAAGTAAATCTTGAGACAAATCATAGAGGAAGTATGATTGGTCTTTGTTGCGGTCAACAGCCCTTAATAATTGGTAACGTCCAGTTGCTTCGTCATAGCTAATTCGGGCATAATGACCGGTGGCGATGCGATCGCACCCCAATTGTTCGTGGGCATACTGCACCATTGGCCCAAACTTCACCGTTTTATTACACTGAGAGCAAGGCAAAGGCGTGATCCCAGCACTGTAACCAGTCACCAGGTAATCGACAATATGCGTCTGAAAGACATCTCGAATATCCACAACCTCATGGGGAACGCCCAGTTGTTCACAGAGATCAGCCGCGTCGATCATACCTTCAGAGCAACATTGACCTTTGCCTTTCATTAGCCAAAGAGTCAAACCAATTACTTCATAGCCCTGATGGTGCAGGATAGCTGCGGCGGTGGAACTGTCAACGCCACCAGAAAGACCAACGACGACTTTTTTCATACAAAGCACGACACGATAGCTGCGTGGTTGTTCAATTGTAGCACACACTCTTCAAAGCCTTGCTACTAAAGCATTTCGGTTTTTCAGCAAGCAAATATAAATTGCTCTTAACTATAATGGCATTAGATCACACGGACATTTAATAGCTTTTCTTCCGCAGCTTTAGAGAATGGGCGCAATCGTGTTTATCTTGGTGTCCATTTCCAATGGGATGCAGATGCATGTGATGTGTCTGGTACAAAATTGGCAGACTTTGTTTTTGAAAGCTTACTGACATAAAATTGTAGTTAATATTTTCCTCGTTCCCATGCAGAGCATGGGAATGCATTCATCTAAGAATAGTTGCAGATGTATTTTTTGCCACGTAGATGAGCTAACTTCACGTTAACGCTATATAGTAGTTGCTACAACGGTGAACTAAATAGTTCTTGATGGAAATTGCCTAAAAATACTTTGACTACTTTCTAACTACTATGTCGAGAGGAATACCAAATCAATTTATCCCAATTAAGATGCTGCGCCGAAGTTCTGAGGGTTGGAAGCCTACTATCAGACTTCTGTCTTTATTAGTGGGAGGATGGTTCGTGCTGATTCCCAAATCTACTCCAGCACAAGCACAAATCTACAAAAGCAAGGTGCTATTAGCTCAACAAGCAGGTGAAACTTTACCGCCACTGCCTATAATTCCCTTTGGTCAACAGCCATCACCGCAGTTACAACCTGTGGACGAAAGTCAATTGGAGCAGGATTTTCAGCCCTCTCAACCATTACAAAACAATCAATTGGAGCAGAATTTTCAGCCCTCTCAACCATTACAAAACAATCAATTTGAGCCGACCTTTCAGCCTTCTCAACCTTCACAGTTTAGTCAATATAACCAGAACTTTGAGCGCTACTTCGTTTACGTAGATGGTAGTGATTTCCAGACGCTACAGGCAATCCGTCAAATTGAACCTACTGCTTATATTCGCCAGTACCAAGGAAGGAGTGTAATTCAGTCAGGTGTTTTTAACAGAGTATCTAACGCCCAACAACGGGTGAGTGAGCTACAGTCACGAGGCATATATAACGCCCAGATTATCAGCTTCGCTAACGGACAAGAGATAGATGTAGGTAATAGAGGCTTTGTAGGCGATCGCAATAATATAAGTGCTACTAGGCCAGTTTCTAGATATTATGTCATCATTCCGACCACTCTAGAACAATTATCTGCGATCGCATCACAAGTTAGGCAGAATTTGAACCGATTTAGTCAAGATTTAGGACAATCTAGCGGAGTCCTCGAAAGGACGCAACCACGAGGGCCACACGTAGCCATAGGACCGTTCTCCGATCGATTCCCAGCCGAGGAATGGAATAAATATCTGCGAAATATAGGATACCGGAATACCAGGGTTTACTACGGTAAGTAAAGAAGTTAGAAGCTATTTAATTTTAGATTTTGAGTCGCACCTTTGGTGCGCTTCCAGCGCAACTTGGATTTTGGATTGAAGGAGAAATCTCAAATTCCACATTCCTGTCCCAGAGCGATTACATGAAGATAGGGGGTTAATCTAAAATCTAAAATCCAAAATTGAATAACTCCCTACTCCCAAGATTGTTAACGCAGGGATTCAATAATGACTACTGTTGTAATTAAACACAACAAGATGATTCCCAGTGGAAGCAAAAGTTGTTGTAAAAGGTACACCAGTATAGGTATGATGTGTAAGATGCCTAAACCACTGGATAGAACGTAGGCGATCGCAACGCCAAACAGTACCAGTAAGAAATATTTCAAAGATTTAGAAGCAAAGCGAAATAAAAGCGTATCTTGATTTGTTTCCATAATTTTACTCACGAAAATAACTAGCTTTTTAGCAGTGGATATTCTTTTTGATTTCCCATTTACCTTTTAAAAAACGAGGTTATGGGAAATCTTGCCCAGTCTGAAGATTAGTTTTACACGTCGTGAATGTTTGTCTGATTGGGTAAGTTATTCAAAGGCTGTTGTTGCCTTTGTAGATCGTTTTGTCTTTCGTAGGTAACTAATAGTTGGAATGAAATAAACAAACTTAACAACAGCAGCAAAAATGAGCCGAAACCAGAGGAATACTTATTTATTTCTCGCTCCACACCACATTTGAGGCAAACATATCTATTGGGATTACGTGTATCTTGGGCAAAGGGGCACTGATTTTGATTGCAATCATGATGACAAGCTTTGTCTAACATCATTGAACCTCCTGTAGGGTAAAAGCTTACATACTTAGCTGTAAATATGCTCTACAGAATCTAGTTAGTTAATACCTACTGCCTGTTTAGTAGACACCACTTTCATGAGTTAAGAAAAGAGGAAAAGGAGTAGAAGCAGGGGAGAGAACCCGATAAATAAATTTAGTTGTTCTGAAACCCTCTCCTTTTTGCAGGGGGAATCCTAAATCCTCCCCCTTGCTTCCGAACCCCTGCTCCTTTGCCTATTTGGTCATTAATATGGGACAGTAACAAGTAATATCTGTGATTTACTAAGCTTGCAGTAGTAACGCTGGTAAAATCTCTCCTCAACCACCTTTTATTGGCGCTTAACTTAACTTCGCCTGTATTAATTACAAGAATAATACAGGTCAAAATGGTTTGCAGTAGGATAAAGTAGGTTTCCTACTTGGTAGGAAAAAGTATTTTGTAGTATATAAGGTCAGAAAAAATAGTAAAAATATGGTTATAATAAATTACAAATGATACATCAAGCTAGCAAATGGGTGTAGAAGAAGCCTTAGAGTTTGTAGATAACTTGGTTTTTCTCAAGACGGGAGAACACTTAGATAAAACTCAAAGGATTATCTTGCGTCATTTGTGGGAGGATGAAAAGCGGACTTACCAGGATATTGCCAACAGCCGTGGTTATACAGAAGCGCATTTAAAAGCAGTTGGTGCAGAACTTTGGCATTTGCTGTCAAAAGTGCTAGGAGACAAAGTCTCAAAATCAACCTTCCAAGGTGTGGTTCAGGGGTTTAGAAGAACCCAAAAGTTGCAAGAAAACAACTATATTCCAGATATAGGGACTAACACCGTTAAACCTCAAGATTTAGATTCTAACTTCGTGGGGCGCGATCGCCAAATATCCGAACTCCACACCCTTGTTAGTGGAGGAGCAAAAGTTATCCTCATCCAGGGTGAAGGTGGTGTTGGCAAAACAACCTTAGCACGCAAATATTTTAAAAGTCAAAGATTTGATTTTGTTCTGGAACTGTGGATGGCCACCACAGAAATCCAAAACATCACCCCTGTGGAGAGTGTAGTTGAGGAATGGCTACGGCGATACTTTAACGAAGAACCGGGATGTGACTTTGGTATCAGCTTAGAACGACTCCGGCGCAAACTGCGAGAACAAACTACTAAAATTGGGGTGTTTATCGATAATCTAGAAACTGCTCTCGATCAAAATGGCAAGTTCCTAGAATATCTTCGCCCTTATGTTGAGCTATTGAGAGTATTAGCAGACCCCGATGTACATTCAGTTACTTTAGTGACAAGTCGTGAGCGTTTGCGGGAGTCTAGTGTAGAGATAAATCTCTACCCACTCGAAGGTTTAGATAATGAAGCATGGCGAGAGTTTTTCCGCAGATGCCATATCAATTGTGATTGTACTATTCTCAGTGAAATGTGCAGAGCTTATGGAGGTAACGCCAAAGCAATGCAAATTCTCCGGGGAGCAATATTGACAGATTTTTATGGTGACATACACGCCTATTGGCAGGAAAATTGTACATATTTATTAATAGAAAGAGAGTTAAAAGATTTAGTCGCCAGTCAATTTACGCGTCTTGAAAAAAATGACTTAGAAGCCTATCGCCTTCTATGCCGTTTAGGATGCTATCGCTATCAAGATATTCCTTCAGTACCTATTGAGGGAGTTTTATGCTTGCTTTGGGATGTTCCAGAACAACAACGCAGGCGTGTAATTAAAGCTTTGCAAGATTTGTCTTTAATAGAAGCGAAAAAAGGACAATACTGGCTGCATCCGGTAATTCAGGATGAAGCGATTAGTCGATTAAGGTTAGTCAGTGAAGAATGGGAGTTAGTAAACCGAAAAGCCGCAGAAGGTTGGACGCAACGAGTTACAGTCATCAAGAATATTACAGATGCATTAACCGCTTTAGAAGCTTATTATCACTATGTAGAAATTAGTGATTTTGAGCAAGCTTGTGATGTAATTGTCCAAGGAAGAGGTAAAAAGTGGGGTACAGGTTTACCTTTAGGTTCCTCGTTTTACCAATTGGGACTGCTCCAGAAAAATTTTTCTGTAATTAGCCGGATAATAGACTATATAGAATCACCAGAAAGACTAATTAAACTTTACAATATACTAGGTTATACATATCGAATTATCGGTTGCATTCGAGAAGCTATAGCTTGCTATAAAAAGTCAGAAGAAATATTAGACAATTTAGATGTCAAGGTAATAAAAATTTCTGTAGTTTTCAATACAGGGCTGTGCAAGCTTGATTTATTGGAGATGGAAGCAGCCGAAGATTGTTTTAAGTCGGTTTGTAACTTGGCTAAACAAGATAGCAATCTTGACGATTACATGGCATATGCTCAGTGTTGCCTAGCTTTTGTTAAATCATCTTCTAACGTTAGAGAAGATGCAGTTTATATTGCTGAAGATGGCTTCTCTGCCATATCTTCATCAACTAGAGTGACTTTTTGGGGAGTTGTGCATAGCTTAATAACTCTATGTTTAACTTACAAAAACTTAGGTGATATTAAAAAATCTTTTGATTTCTGCCAAAAAGCTATATCTACTTCCGAAGAAAATAACTTTACTCAGCTTAAGGCTAAAGCTATAAGTTGTTTAGCTGGGTTATATAGAGAAGAAGGAGAATTTACTAAGGCGATTTTCTATCATGCCGAAGCGATAGAAATTCTGTATAAAATAGGTGCTAAATCTAATTTAGCAGAGGCTTACTATCAATTTGCATTGACTCATCAAGAAATGGGTGAAATTGATAAGAGCAGAGAAAATTTTATGCAAGCGATCGCACTCTTTAACGAAATGCAAGCACCCAGACAAGTTGAGAAAGTACAAACAGCAATGGAACGTTTTGGAAAATAAGTAATTTCAAATTTCACAAAATCTCTGCCAATTTTACCAGCAGAGTATTTGCTAAATCCAATAACCTGAGATCATCTGTATTAATATTATTTTCTTCACCAGCTAACAGATTTTTTACAGCAGATAACCTGTCATTGGTTTCAGAAATTCTCCAAGATTCTTCTAACTTTACCGCGAAATCAAACAGCGATCGCTCTTTTAAATCCTCTCTTACCTTGACAGCTACACTATCATTACTCACCAAAAATTCTTTAATGGTATCTAATTGAAAATTACCTAATATTTCGTCATTTCCCCAGGTTTCTAGCCAGTCTCCCTCCACATCTTCAACGTAAATATTGACAAAATCAACCCCATAAGTTAGCCAGTTCTGCTGCATTTGTCGCGCTGTTGCTAAAGCTTCAGCAAATGTATCTACTTGATTGTTGCAGTGAGCTTCTCTTTTATTAGCCATATAAAGCTGTAATTAGCACGTAAGTATGTAGGCTAGAAACAAACCTGGAATATGAAATTCCTGAAAATTCACGAAAATTTTAAATATTTGCCACCAGAAAGGTAATCACTGTTATACAGGGCCACGTTAACTAGCTGGTTGACAAAATTAGTATCTTTGGGATTGTAACTCAAGAACAATCCTCTCTCTATTTCCCACGATCGCAGTGTATTTTGCCAAGCTTGGTACTTTTGGTGATTAAGTTCTTCAGAAACACTGGTAACTTGAATACAAAGTGGTTGATTGTTACGACTACTAACAATTAGGTCTGTTGCCATCGATAGGTCGGCGATATAACGCTGCCAAAAACTACCTTCTCGACTAACAACATCTTGGGCTATTGACTTAATGATATCATCATCTACCTGATTAAATTCGCCTGCCATCAATTTTTGTTTCCAAATATAAAATTTGGAGTCACTTGCATTAATCCATCTAGGAAAGAGATAACCATACCAATATCTTTCAATCGGTGTCATTTGTTCAAATTTTGCTTTTTGTTCTTCTGAAGGTAGGGATTTGACGATCAGCCAAATTGTAGAATCCGTAATCACCTCTAGGAGAAATGCAAGGACAAAAGGTTTTGCAGTCAGAGAACCTGGCTTAATATTTTTTACCCAACGATTGATTTCATCTAATCTTCTCGCTAAATTGGGATCTATCGAGGAGGCCTGCTCGATAAGGGACTTTAGCTTATCCTTAATGTCTTTTGCTTGCAAACGATGCCCTACTTTCAGAAGATAATGCTTTTTTTACACACCAATAACTAAATCTTAACTTGAAAATGGACTTAATTAATTTCCTAATGTAATTAAATGTTCTCTAAGTCGATGCCCTGTTTACGTAAAACCTCGCGCAGTCGAGTAATTTCTTGCTCTGCCTGTTGGGCGCGTAAACCTTCTTGTTCAGCTATTTGTTCTGATGATAGTATCAATTCATTTCTAGTAGTGAAGAATCTTAATTTACCTTCATAAACTCCCAAACAAAGTTTTAACTGCTGGCTCCACAAATGTCCATAAGTGGTAGGTTGAATTTCTTGATACTTACCATCAACTAAATAAAATCCCTGAAGTTCCATTGTTACAGGATGAAAGCAGAAATAATCTGGTGTACGGAAGGTACCTTAACTTGTTTTTTTAAACCTTTATCAATTGCTGCTGTTGAGCTTGACAAACTTTCCACAATCACGTTTGGATATTTGCCGTCTTCTTGCAAAACTAGCCAACTTTTATATTTTATTTACAGCACTTTGCAACTAAATGAGGTACAGAACCAAGGATTCACAAATCAAATTATTCTTCTTCCTCCTGCCTCCAGCATAGCTGCCTCCTGCCTCAAAACCAGCGACTTTGTAACTCATGCAAAAGAAAACTGCTGTAATTTGTCAAGCTTGAATAGCTGTTCCACAACTATCTTCTTCTATTGGACTGTGATAATTTTCTCGATAGAGATGCATCTACTCGATTTTAGGTGACGTTGATGAAACAACCAAGCAAACGCAGACGGGGTGTAATCCTTACCTTAAAAGGCTGGGATAAATTTCGAGATGCCAAAACTCAAGTCGAATTTGATGAAAATGGTGGAGATAGCTTTTCTTTAGAAGAACTGAGCGATCGCACTCGTTTAGCTCTACACACTATATCTAGAATTTTGGCACGTTTGGAACCTGTAGATAAAAGTTCCTTGCAGTTTGCCTTCGCGGCCTTTAATTTAGAGTTGTCTAAAGAAGATTATACCCGACCTAGCCCCCCATCTGCGGATTTAGAAATCCGACGCACAAATCCACAGTATGACTGGCAAGAAGCCCCGGATGTATCTGTGTTTTATGGTCGCAGTGAAGAATTATTGCAGCTACGACAGTGGATATTAGAAGAACGATGTCGTTTAGTTGGACTGCTGGGAATTGGTGGTATTGGCAAAAGCACTTTAGCAGTGAAGTTGGGGCTGCAAATTCAAAGCGAATTTGAGGTAATCGTGTGGCGAAGCCTACTAAATGCACCACCAGTAGAGGAGCAATTAACCAACATACTGCAATCTCTGCTGTGGGCGTTGCGAAAGGAGATGGTAGTACCCGAAAGCTTTGATAGCAAACTATCGAAGTTGATGGAATGTTTGCAATCAAACCGATGTCTGCTGATTTTAGACAATGTTGAGACAATTCTCTCTGGTGGCCAAGCAGGGCAATGTCGTCCTGGTTACGAGGGATATGGTCAATTACTGAAGCGCCTTGGCGAAGTACCTCATATTAGTTGCGTTCTGTTCACTTCTAGAGAAAAACCCAGAGAAATTGTACCGTTAGAAGGAGACAGAGCAGAAGTGCGATCGCTTCCATTAAAGGGATTAAAATCTACCGAGGGACAACAGTTATTCCAGCAAAAAGGACAATTTACGGGTACAGAACAACAATGGCAAGTACTCATCGAGCATTACGGGGGAAATCCCCTAGCACTCAAGATGGTAGCAGCCGGAACCCAAGAGCTTTTCAATGGTAAAATCGGCCCTGTTTTGGAGTATGTGAAACAAGGGATACTAATTTTTGAGGATATCCGCGACTTGTTGGAACGCCAGTTCCAGCGTTTGCCGAGGGTAGAAGAGGAAGTGATGTATTGGCTGGCAATGAATCGAGAGCCAGTATCCTTTGCCGAGTTAGCTTCTGATGTAGTTACTTCTTCTTCCCAGAGTCAATTACCGCCAGCAATTAAATCTCTATTGCAACGGTCATTAATTGAAAAAAGCGGCGAGCATTTTTTTCTACAACCAGTCGTGATGGAATATACGACGCAGCGATTGGTTAAACAAGTTTGTCAAGAATTAGTAGGGGAAAAGTCTGTCCGCTTACGCTTATTTCAAACCCATACTTTGATTAAGGCAACAGCCAAAGACTACATCCGAGAAACACAAAAGCAATTAATTGTGCAACCATTGCTGGAGCAATTGTTGTTAGAGATAGGAAGTCAACAAAAGCTGGTAACTTTATTGCAGGATGTATTGGAGCAGCAAAGACATCAAGCTCCAATATTATCAGGGTATGCCGGGGGCAATGTTTTCAACTTGTTAGTGCATTTGCAAGTAAATCTACAGGGGTATGACTTCTCAAATTTGAACATTTGGCAAGCGGACTTACAGTGTGTAAATTTAGCTGGAGTTAATTTCCAAAATACTGCTTTTGATAAGTCTGTATTTGCTGCAACTTTTAAGAATATTTATTCACTTGCCTTGAGTCCAGATGGAAAATTGTTGGCTACGGGTGATATGAATGGGCAAATTCATTTGTGGCAAATGGCGGATGGAAAAAACTTGCTGACATTTAAGGGGCATGAAGGTTGGGTTTGGTCTGTCAGCTTTAGTCCAGATGGACAAACCTTGGCAAGTAGTGGTCATGACGGATTGGTCAAATTATGGAATATACAAACGGGATATTGCTTAAAAACTTTAGATAAACACACAGGTATTGTTTGGTCTATCAGCTTTAGTCCAGATGGTCAAACTCTGGCTAGTGGTAGCCAAGACACTTTAATTTGTTTGTGGGATGTCCGTTTAGGTCAGTGCCTCAAAATACTGCACGGTCATACTAGTTGGGTACGTTCAGTCAGGTTTAATCTGGATGGTTCTATCCTAGCCAGTGGTAGTAATGATTGTGATATTCGCTTATGGGATATCAGTAACGGTACTTGTATAAAAATTTTGCGAGGTCATGTTGGCGGGGTATGGTCGGTTCGCTTCAGTCCAGATGGTAAAACTCTTGCCAGTGGCAGTTATGACCACTCTGTTAGTTTATGGGATGTTAATAAAGGTACTTGCATCAAAACACTTCACGGTCATAAAGATTTTGTGTGGTCAGTTTGCTTCAGTTCAGATGGTCAAACTATTGCTACAAGTAGTCATGACTCTAGTGTGAGGTTATGGAATGTGCAGCAAGGTACGTGCGTTAAAATTTTATACGGTCATAACAGTGATGTGTACTCAGTCACTTTTAGTCCAAATAGTCAAACCTTAGTTAGTGCTGCTCAAGATTCTAGTGTACGTTTTTGGGATGTAAGTAAAGGTGTGTGCGTGAGAACTTTACAGGGTCATCTCAATGGAGGGTGCTCAGTCAGCTTTAATCCTGATGATTGTATGTTTGTGACTGGTAGTTTTGATGGTTTGGTTCGGCTATGGGATATTGCGTCTGGGGACTGTAGTAAAATTTTAAAAGGTCACACAGATTGGGTATGGTCAGTTAGCTTTAGTCCTGATGGTTCTATATTAGCAAGTGGCAGTGATGACAAAAGCATTAAACTGTGGGATGTTATTTCTGGTCATTGTATTACAACTATTAACAACGATAGCGGTGGAGTAACATCAGTTACCTTTAGTCCAGATGGTCAAACCTTGGCTAGTGCCAGTAGAGACGCAAGCGTGAAGCTGTGGAATATTCACGATCATAAATGTGTAAAAACATTAAAAGGTCACACGAGTGCAATCTGGTCAGTTAGCTTTAGTTCAGATGGTAATACTTTAGCTACAGGTAGCGAGGACTGCTTAATTAAGTTGTGGGATGTGCGTGAAGGTAAATCTATAACAACCTTGCCAGGTCATGCTGACGGAGTCTGGTCATTGAGTTTTAGTCCTGATGGTAAAATCCTTGCTAGTGGTGGTGTTGATAACTCAATTCGATTATGGGATACCAGCAACTTTACTTGCATAAAAGTGTTGCAAGGGCATACTTCTACTGTATGGTCAGTCAGTTTTAGCCCTGTTGGTTGTACCTTGGCATCTGCCAGTTCTGACCAAACAATTTGCTTATGGGATATCAATAACTTTACCTGTTTAAAAGTGTTGCATACTCATAGTACTGGAGTATGTTCTGTTAGCTTTAATTCTATTGGTAACATCTTGGTTCATACTAGTCAAGATGAAGGAATTAAGCTTTGGGATGTGAAAACAGGTGAGTGCATGAAAACCCTGAAAGTAGATCGCCTTTATGAAAGGATGAACATTAGGGGGGTAGCTGGGTTAACAGCAGCGCAGCGATCAGCACTCTTGGCTTTGGGGGCGGTGGAAAGGAAAGTGTAGGGTAGGTTTTATTAGTGGCGATCGCTGTTAGGAGGCGTGAAGCGTAAAGCCGTTGCGTTTTAACCCTATCCATTTAATAAACTAGCAAAACAATGTTTTAAAACTTTTTAAAACCACTCAAATTTTCACAGTAATGCTGTAAAGCTTGGTTGAAATCCTTGTCATTAATACGAAGTTTATATTGACTTAATAATACTAAAGCTTGACTTTGCATTTCATAAATTACTAATTGCCTTTCAATTATATCGATTTGTCCTTTAAATAAAGTATTTAGAGGGGAATCGCTTTTTAATATATTGAGTAAATTTTTTAAGAATTTTTTATAATTATAATTCCAAATATGTTCTTCAGTATTTAAGCTGTAATTATAGGGTATTTCAAGATTTTGGGGTTGGGGTTGGGGTTGAGGTGGTGAAAATAATAAAAATAAATAGAACATATAGGGATTGTAAAATGTCCTAAAGTATATTAATTTTTTTTTATTTTTAATGACACAGTATTATCAATTATAATTTCATGCAAAACAAATTTATTTAAAGTATTTAAAACATTGTCAATTTCACCTTGCATAAAAAAGCAAAAAATTAATCCTAAATAAGCTTTAACAAATCTTTCTCTTTTTTCTAAACTAAGTGCATTTGTAAAATTTTGTGTTGCTTCTTGGATATAATGAAGAGATTTAGAAATATTCTTATTCTCATTATGAGCATATTTAAGATTAGCTATTCCAGTATTATAAGGTGTTTGTTTTAGTTCTTGTACATCTTTACCCACATCATCAATATAACCCAAGAATTGACCTATTTTTTGAGCAAAATCAATAGTACCTCCTACAGTATTAGTAAAAAGAAAAAAATCCGAACCTAACAAAGTAGCTAAAACTGTTGGAACAGCCATAATTAACAACCAAAAATAAAAAAAATTAAATTGGCATATTTAATATAAAAGGATGATAAAAACTGTATATTTTATCCCTTTATAACGAGAGGTATCGCTGTCCTAAATGTTAAGAAAGATCCGGGTAATGGATAGGCTTTAGCCGGGGGAGTATGTCAATTCTGAACCAATGTATTTTCTCAAGTAAGGTGACAAAACTTCATAAATCAGTGTTAGGGGCTGTCCTTGATGCCAAAATAGGTAGTGACGACCCCAAAAAGGGCCTGTTTGACCAAAAGCCAACTCTAAAGCTACTGATTTACCGTAGTGAATTCCCTGTACATCTCGATAAAACTCTATGCGTTGACTTGTTAAACTTTCCCAAATTGGTAAGTTATTCTTCTGCAAATACTCATTCACATGATTAGCTGTCCACCATGAAGTAGTGTAAGCTAATCGTTGACCGCAAACTTTACGCAGCCACACCTGCCGCCTAATTCTTGGTCTTCCTAATAATTGGATCGCTTTAGGAGCACCATCTGAGTTTATCCCAATCTCAGACATATCAATTAAGTCAACTTCGGTGCGTTCACCTGTTAGCAGTTGAAGGTGTCGTGTTAGAGAACCATCCCCTAAAAGGAGTAATTGCCATATCGGTGCTAATTGAATATGAGGCAAGCCTTGTTGAACTATTTCCTTCCCCCCTTGCGAAACCGGGATTAAGCAGTGCCACATTGTATTACAAACGCTTTCTGAAGACATTTCTAAATATGTTTTAATTTAAAACTTTAAACGGCGTTCATGGTAATCAAACGCCAAATCCAGCAATCATTCCAAACAGTAATAGAAAGCCAATCCAAACGTTTTCCTTAAACATTTGACCATAGACAGAATGAGGCAAATGCGGGTTATACAGTCGAATACACTGCCAAATCCAGGCTAGAGTTGCAAAAAATAGAGTAATCCAGAAAATGAGTTGCAACTGCATCAATACAGCCAGCCAACCCAGCAGTAAGACTGTACCTGCAAAGAAAATTGCAACAGCAATCACAACGTATTCACCAAAGAACAGAGCGCTGGATTTGACACCAATTTTCCGATCATCCTCACGGTCAGATATGGCATATATAGTGTCAAATCCTAAAGTCCATAGTACAGTTGCGCTCCACAGCAGCCAAGTGGAAAATTCTAACTTCTCGCTGATTGCAGTCCAGCTAATTAGAACCATCAAACCCCAAGCGATCCCCAGCACTAACTGAGGTACTGGAAACACTCTCTTTGCTAATGGATACAACACCATTATTGGCACCATTGCCATTGACAACCAGAATGAGAGGGAGTTGAGATAGAGGGCAAGAATTACAATACACCCTAAAGATATGAAGGCAACAAAAATCGCAACTTTGATAGAGAGGGCATGAGAAGCTAAGGGACGCTGACGCGTTCTTTCCACTTGTGCATCTATATCTCTATCCCACAAATCGTTAATCACACATCCAGCCGCGCTGATACTCAAAGTCAATAAAATTATGATGCAAACCAATGGTATTGGTGGCGTTGCCCGATTCGCCAAAAACATAGCCCAAAGAGCAGGAATTAATAAGATTAACCGTCCAGATGGTTTATCCCATCTGAGAAGTTTAATAATTGAAAGCCAGCTAAATTCTATTTGTTGAGATTCTTGCGGAATTAGCATAGTTTATCAGATTAAATGATTTTTCTTCAGAACCTTTTGAGGCATATAACAATTTTGTCAAGTGCGATGTAGTTATTACGCACTCCAGTTTGCATACTTTCCCTGTCTTACACCAGGCAACTTTGGCAAGTTAATTTCAACTTAAGGTTTTTGTGAATAAAGCAGTGTGATCGCCCGCATCAACCCCATCACCAGAAGTGCGATCGCCTGTAGTAAAGTAGCGGATGCGATCGCACTGTCAACTGCGCTCAATTTTTCCATCCCCGCGAGGGCTAATAAATTGAAAACTTCTCATAACGCGATTTGCGTTCTCAAACTGGGGTTTGAGTTCTCATTTGAGTATATTTAGTACGCAAAAGCTAATATTGAGTTCTCAAACTGGGGTTTGAGTTCTCATTTGAGTATATTTAGTACGCAAAAGCTAATATTGAGTTCTCAAACTGGGGTTTGAGTTCTCATTTAAGTATATTTAGTACGCAAAAGCTAATATTAAGTTCTTAAACTGGGGTTTGGGTTCTTTTTTGCGTAATTTACTGATTTATTAGTGATTTACAATGTAATAAAAGTTAATAGAGATTTGCAGGAATTTCCTCAGGCTGATCGATACGGAAGTTTTTTAAAGTAAAGAAGCTTAAATCAGTGAATTCGAGAACTGATAATCAAATAAATAACCGCATTAAAAGGTACATTTTATGGCTAGACTAAAAAGAACTTCCCAAGTGCTAGAAAAAGCAGCACGTCGTGCAGCCAGTATCACTTCAATTGATCCAAACTTGGATGTGAGTAATGGACTCACTTTATTTGCCTACTCAAGCCTAATTGAGGTAATGCGAAATAAAGAAAATACTTACAACACTGCGCTTTCTAACTTAGATAAGATATACCGTGAAATGTTAGAAACAGAGCAGCAGTTGGCAGACATGACAGAACACATACTCATGGGCATTGGGGCTAAATATGGCAAAAGCAGTGTAGAGTATGGTATGGCGGGAGGAGTTCCTAAAAACCAACGCCGCAAGGGATTGCGAGGTGAATCACCAATTGTTAGTAATGAGCCACCGTCAATGATTGTTGGTATGAATAGCAATGGCAAAGTAAAAGCGTAGTAAAAGCATAGCGTGTGTTACGGCTTTAGCTTAACGCACCATCTATGAGTCGGTGCATTAGACGCTTAGATCATGTTTTTATTGAGAAATTCTCTTGAAATATGCACCTAACACAACGCCACTTGCTTTTTAAAGCGATGTCTGGCGACATTAACCCCATCACTTAAAAATGCGTAGAAGCTTTGCTTCTTGTTGCCAGACATCACTAATTTGACACATTTGCTCAGAATGCGTAGGCGTAGCCCGTCGTAGACATCGCCCACATTCACCCCATCATCAAAATTGCGATCGCTACAAGCCAAAAAGGGTGCATAATAGTACTTTGAGGATTGTTAATTGCTAAAATATGCATCTGTGCGGTAATTATTCTGTCTTCATCTTCAACTGCGATCGCAATCCTATCTTCCATTGTTAACCGAATCGGCACATCGTAAAATCCAGATAGCCGCATTAATGGTGCGATCGTTATAAATTTAACCAAACCTTCAGAAATTTTACCAAGCCTGAGATAACGACGGAAGTCGTTTTTAATTCGCAATAAATCTTCCTGTTCAAAGTCTGTCAACGGTTCTAAATTTAAGAAGTCTGTGAATGAACCGTCTGAAAGTTCTTCTAGTTTAAGAAAGCGATGAACATCGTTGAGAGATAAGCTGCTAGCTTCAACGGTGAGCGCCATAGTTTCAGGCGTTGTTTGTCCAGACTACTTATATTTTGCAACATTCGCAATAGATAGGCTGCAATGTAACGTCTTTACATTTCTTGAGCGCTTGTTTTTAGTAGATAAAAATGGATGTAAACTGAATAACTCGGCAATTTCTACCTAGCTTAACGAAAATCTAAACACTGTCTAGCACAACTGAGCTAAGAATAGTTTTAGTAATAATAGCGATCGCACTATAACTAACCATGTCTCAACCAACTATAGAATCAATCCTACAAGAGAATCGCCTCTTTCATCCTAGCTCAGAATTCTCGCAGAATGCCCATATCAAAAGCTTGGAAGACTATCAACGCCTCTATGACAAAGCCAAAGCTTATCCGCAGCAATTTTGGGCAGATTTGGCTGAAACAGAATTAGAATGGTTCCAAAAATGGGATACCGTGCTAGATTGGCAACCACCTTTTGCTAAGTGGTTCGTTGGCGGTAAGATGAATATTTCTTACAATTGCCTTGACAGACATCTCACTACTTGGCGCAAAAATAAAGCAGCATTGATTTGGGAAGGAGAACCAGGTGATTCCCGTACCCTGACTTATGCCCAACTGCACCGGGAAGTTTGCCAGTTTGCTAATGTGTTGAAGCAACTGGGTGTACAAAAAGGCGATCGCGTTGGTATATATATGCCAATGATTCCCGAAGCTGCGATCGCCATGTTAGCCTGTGCCCGAATTGGCGCACCCCACAGTGTGGTATTTGGTGGTTTTAGTGCCGAAGCTTTACGCGATCGCTTAATTGATACCACAGCTAAACTGGTAATCACGGCTGATGGTGGTTGGCGCAAAGGTGCGATCGTTCCTCTCAAAGAACAGGTAGATAAAGCCTTAGCCGATGGTGCTGTTCCCAGCGTCGAAAATGTCCTAGTTGTTAAGCGCACTGGACAAGAAACTTATATGCAACTGGGGGGACGCGATCATTGGTGGCATGATTTGCAAAAAGGAGTATCAGCAGATTGTCCCGCCGAACCGATGGACAGCGAAGATATGCTGTTTATTCTCTACACTTCTGGCAGCACAGGCAAACCGAAGGGGGTAGTGCATACAACTGCTGGCTATAATTTGTATACCCACATAACCACCAAGTGGATATTTGACCTGCAAGACACAGATGTATATTGGTGTACCGCCGATGTGGGCTGGATTACAGGACACAGTTACATTGTCTACGGTCCTCTTTCCAACGGTGCAACCACGGTAATGTATGAAGGTGCGCCTCGTGCTTCTAATCCTGGTTGTTTCTGGGATGTAATTGAAAAATACGGCGTTAATATTTTTTATACTGCACCTACGGCAATTCGGGCATTTATTAAGATGGGCGAACAACATCCCAATGCGCGAAACTTGTCTTCATTGCGTTTGCTAGGAACAGTTGGCGAACCAATTAACCCAGAAGCTTGGATGTGGTATCAGAAAGTAATTGGTGGCGATCGCTGTCCAATTGTTGATACCTGGTGGCAAACAGAAACTGGCGGTATCATGATTACACCGTTACCAGGAGCAATCCCCACTAAGCCGGGTTCCGCAACTCTTCCCTTCCCAGGAATTATTGCAGATGTCGTAGATTTAGAAGGAAACACCGTACCCAATAATGAAGGTGGTTATCTAGCAGTGCGACATCCTTGGCCAGGAATGATGCGGACAGTCTACGGCGATCCAGAACGCTTCCGCCGCACCTACTGGGAACACATTCCACCCCAAGATGGTAACTACACTTACTTTGCTGGTGATGGCGCGAGGCAAGATGAGGACGGTTACTTTTGGGTAATGGGTCGCGTGGATGATGTACTGAATGTATCAGGACACCGACTCGGTACAATGGAAGTAGAATCTGCTTTAGTTTCTCACCCAGCCGTTGCAGAAGCGGCGGTAGTTGGTAAACCTGATGAACTCAAAGGTGAAGAAGTAGTTGCTTTTGTGACTTTAGAAGGTACTTATCAGGGGAGTGAGGAACTGAGTAAAGAGCTTAAACAGCACGTTGTCAAAGAAATTGGTGCGATCGCGCGTCCGGGAGAAATTCGTTTTACAGACGCTTTGCCAAAAACGCGATCGGGTAAGATTATGCGGCGCTTATTGCGGAATCTGGCTGCTGGGCAAGAGGTATCTGGTGATACTTCCACATTAGAAGATAAAAGCGTGTTGGATAAATTACGGGAAGGGGCGTAAGTAATTCTAAATGAGGTTAGTAGGGGCGCATATATGTGCGCCTTTACCGTCTCTCTTCTGATGCATTACGCGATAACGCACCTCATTTATCATAAATATTGGAACATTATTGAGGCATTCAGGGGGATGAACGTGAAGCACAAACTGAAATCAGCATTTGTTCAATCTTTTAGTGGCATGACGCTGAGTATTATCACTGTAATTGGTTTATCACCATTAGCGTTAGCGGTTCCTGCAAAAGTTTCTTTGCATTCCCCTGGACAGTCGGTTGAGAGACAACCACAAAAACTAGCACAGTTTTCAGACACAGGTTCATCACAGCGATCGCAGATGCTGCAAGAAGCCAATGCTTTATTTAATCAGGGAGAGCTGACTGGTGCAGAAGAAAATTTTCGCAAATTCGTTAAACAATTTCCAGACGATGCCTTCGGACACTTTCAATTAGGAAATGTGCTTTTTCGGCAAAAGAAACCAGAAGAAGCAATTAGCTCTTATCAAGAAGCCATTCGCCTCCAGCCAAAATATGCTATAGCTCACAATGCGATGGGTATGGTTTACGCTAGCCAAAGTCGCTGGGAAGAAGCCATTAGTGAATATAAAAAAGCTTTAGACATTAATCCTAATTATGGCGAGGGGCTGACTAATTTTGCACTGGCATTGTGGCAAACCAATAAAAAAGATGAGGCGTTATCTTCTTTAGAAAAAGCTTTAAATATCTTCAAAGAACAAAATAGAAGTGAAAAAGCTAGCCAAGTTGAACGAATCTTGCGAGAAATTAAAACTGCTGATGATCCTAGTGTTTCATGAAAATCACATTATTCTGTGGATACTTTAATGTTACATTTTTTCAGTGTGTTGACTAAATTGCGGTGATGAGAATATCTCGCATAACTGTTTAAAATCTGTATGGGGTGGGCAAAATCGCCTACCCTGTATTGTATGAATAAAATTATTTCTGCTGGAATTACTTTTACTTGTTGATTCTCAAGATATATCACAATCGGGGTTTTGAGCTTAAACCCAATAGCTCTGATTAGTACCTCATAATTAAGGAAGGTTTGAAACTCTTTGGTAAAACGTTTGGATGATCTGGAGAAAAAAGTAGAAAATTATTCTATTAAACAGACTTTAGTATTGACGATTACTATTGGAGTTTTACTTGCTTTTGCAAAGCCAATAGTGGATATATTTATACAGCCATTACTCAATATGATTAAATCTTCTCTTGTCATCTATTAATTTTAAATTGGTGCAATGAATTCAAACTGTTGCTATATACTTACACCCAATAAGTGTAAAACTTACAAGCATAAAGTCGTCTAGCACAACAAAGTTTGTTAGATTTATTAGGATAATAAATAAAATACAAATATAATCTTGTTTGTGTCCATGACTTCCCTATCGGCATTAACTTTACCTGACCACACCCAGTTACCAGACTCAGACGGTACATTCGTGAAAAATCTTCAGGAGCATCCGCAAAGCATTTTAATTACAGATTCAATTAAACCTGTTTTAGAGCAACTTCATCCTGATAGTCAATATTGTATTGGACAAGATTCTGGTATTTACTGGCGATTGACAAATCCTCCTGAGAAAGGGGCTGAAGCACCAGACTGGTTTTATGTACCTAATGTACCACCGACCCTTGACGGTAAAATGCGGCGTTCTTATGTGCTGTGGAAGGAGTATGTTGCACCTTTAATTGTGCTGGAATTTGTCTCTGGAGATGGTTCAGAAGAACGAGATAACACACCGCCATCTCAAGGGGAAGGTGGAAATGTTGGTAAGTTTTGGGTTTATGAGCAGGCAATTCGAGTGCCTTATTATGGAATTTATGAAGTAGCAAAAGCGCAAGTGGAAGTTTACCACCTAGTGGATAATTCTTATCAACTGATGAAACCCAATGAACGAGGACATTACCCAATTGCTCCTATGGGGGTAGAGTTAGGAATCTGGCAAGGATTTTATCAGAATGCAGAGTTACCTTGGTTGCGCTGGTGGGATGCACAAGGAAATTTACTGCTAACGGGTGAGGAACGGGCTGTGATTGAGCGACGAAAAGCAGAAGTTGAGCGACAAAAACGGGAGAGAATTGTAGAGAAATTGCGTACTCTCTCTATTGAACAACTCAACGCTTTAGGAATTGACCCAGAAATGTTGGATTAAGAAACATTTTTTCGTTATAAACTTATGAAATCATATACTTAGTAATGTATAATTAAGCCCAATAGTTCAGGGTGCTTGTCAAGTATTAAACTACTTGCTGGTACTGCTAAAGCATATTGTATGTCTAAATCTGCAATCACCATTACCGTCAAATTGTTCGCTGCTTATCAAGAAGCCTTTAGGGTTTCGGAATTGGTGTTGGAATTTCCCAATAGTATACCAGTTAAAGCAGTATGCGATCGCCTCATAGCTGAACACCCCGAACTTTCCCAATGGCGTGACATCACCCGCTTCGGAATCAATTTAATATTTGTCGAACCAGATACCCTACTACAAGATGGTGATGAAGTCGTACTGATTCCACCAGTTAGTGGCGGTTAGGGGAATAGTTAGGAGTTAGGAGTTAAAAATTCAAAACTTATGCCTTCTCATCTAGTATTCGACTTAGCAGCTAGTTTTACTAAGTGATCTAACTCTTGCTGCATCAGGCTAACAACTAATTCATAACATTCATTGACATAGTGGCGATCGCTGGCTGCTTTAGGACCGTAGCGTTCAAATACAATTGCTGGACAAACCCGCGTGGAGATGGGCACAGGTAATGGAATGTTAGGCAACGGGCCAATTGCTAATCCCCAAGGCAGCCCAAGATATATCGGAAAAACTTCTGGATCAATTCCAAGCAGCCAAGGCATTCCCCATTCGTGGAGTTGCTGCACAATTTTGTAGTAGTCAGCCAGTACAATCAACGTATCGTGAGCGCCCCAGGAAATTACAGGCACAATCGGCACATTTTCCCGTAATGCTAACTTGATAAATCCTTGCCGCCCCGCAAGGTAGATTTTATTACTTAAATAATGCGGTCGAAAGACATCTTCGGCTCCACCTGGATAAACTAGCACACTAGCCCCAGAGCGCAAGGCAGTGTAAGCCATTTTCGGATGAGCCACGATTGCTCCAGCTTTGGCGACTAGTTGTGCTAGTGGTTGGCTAACCTGCCAAACCTTGGGATGCATCAAACCATAAACTGGCTGCTCTACACCAAATCGTCGGAACCAGTCGTACATCATCATTGTCATATCGGGAGCCGCGAGTCCCCCATTATGCGAACCGACAAATAGGACTTTTTTTTCGGGTGGAATATTATCCCAGCCACTAGTTTGAACTCGGAAATAGTAGTGATAGAAAAAGCCCAACAAGGGCATCAGAGCTTCTATGAACTTTGGATCTCGCTCATCCAAAGACCAACCGGATTTTTTGTTTATAAAATGTTGCTTCTTTAACATCGATGCACTCTAACAGGATTGGTAAATAATTAATAAAAATAATATACGGTAGAGGATCAATCACCCGTACATCAACAATCACCATGAAGGCAGCAGCGCCCAACAATCCTAATGAAACAAACGTTTTGCCCGCTATATCCTTTGCTAACCTGCCCGCACAATTACCCTATTTGTTCAGCACAAATTGCTCCAGATCGTGATACTGCCTTTTGAAAAAGCCATGCTGTTTCAGTACACCCTGACTGTGAAAACCTAACTTTCTAGCAAGTTTTTAGAAGCTATGTTGTTCAGCATGACTTGGGCAACAATAAAACGCGAATCCATTTTCTTAAAACCAAATTGCAAGATAGTATCCACCGCCTCAGTCATGATATGACAAGCTCATAACCGACCTCAGCAGAATCTTCTTGTGGGTTTACGTGGAACCCACAAGAACCAATCAAAACGTTGTCTTGCTTACGGGCAATTCCCCAGCGAATTCCTTCTCTTTGCTCAAACCGCTTGGCTCTACGCCCAATAAGTATGATCGCTTCTTCAATAGAAGTGAAAGTATCAAGATCATGAAACTGAGTCACGGCTGGATCGGAGAATATAGCAAAGATAGCCTCAGCATCCTGCAAAGTTGTCTCACCAAGAAGGAGCCTTTCTGTTTCTAATTCAGGAAAGGAATATAGTGAGAAATCGTTGCTCATAGTTGCTCCTTTAGAGCTTACTTCGCGATCGCCACAATAATATGTATGGCGGTTCTCGTTGACGTGAGGTACACCCGTAAAGACACGGCAGTGCCGTGTCCCTACACCTTGTGTTGTACTACATCTGAATGGGAAGCGCTATAAGACAATTTAAAAATCTCAAGGTTGAATAGTTTTCGCCGATTGGTTAAATAACAAGTCTCGTGACTGATCTGGATCAAGCGCTTGAGTTTTCAATGCTTCTGCTTTCTCATAGGCGCGAATTATTGCCGGACGAGCTTTAATTGTCTCAAACCACCGCTTGACGTGAGGAAAATCCTCTAGATTTTGACTTTGGCGCTCATAGCCTACAATCCAGGGATAAGCAGCAATATCAGCGATGGAATAATCGCCAGCTACAAATTCTCTATCTGCAAGTTGCTTATTCAGCACTGCATATAAGCGTCCCGTCTCATTCACGTAGCGGTTAATGGCATATTCAATCTTTTCGGGAGCGTAGGTGCTAAAGTGATGATTTTGTCCTGCCATTGGCCCCAACCCGGACATTTGCCAGAATAACCATTCTAAAACTTGAGTCCGATTACGTAAATCTTGGGGAATTAATTTCCCGGTTTTTTCTGCTAAATATAGCAAGATTGCCCCAGACTCAAATACCGAAATCGGTGCGCCTCCATCTACTGGTTCGTGGTCAACGATCGCAGGAATGCGATTGTTAGGAGAAATCTTTAAAAACTCCGGTTTAAATTGATCTCCAGCCCCAATATTTACAGGAATTATGGTATATTGCAAACCGACTTCTTCTAAGAAAATCGTAATTTTATGACCGTTTGGGGTTGTCCAATAATAAAGATCAATCATGGTTATTTTCCTCAAATTGTGCGTGGCGTAGCCCGCCGTAGGCATCGTTTTTTAAATCAATGGTGCGGACACCTCTTTCGCATTTCTCACAAAATCTGAAAAAAGGGGAGGGCTACGAAAATGTATATATAGTAAGCATTTTAGCACTTTATATCCAAAACTATTGCCCTAGAGGTAAGATGGAAAATCGCTGTCAGGAATGGAGCTACAGCCCCATACTGGACTATTGTGCTGGGCTTTTTCGAGAAGTTGGTCAAGTTAAACTGTAAACCCAAAACCTAGAATTTCAAATACTTAGAGAGTAACTTATGAGCCAAAAAACAGTAAAACTGATTGAAGGAAACTTATTACCAAAAGGAGATTATGTTTCGCCAGGATTTTCTATTATTCAGCCAGATTCATCTTTTCCCAATATAATTTTAGGAAATAAATATGATTCTTTTTGGCTTTACTTGCGGCGGAATATTACCCATAACTGGTACGTGGATAAACGAAAGCAGAATGTGGGATTTGTCAGTAGAGATGAAGCTCATATTTTATACAATACAGCCTTAAAATTTAAGGGGAAAAAAGCTTTAGAAATAGGTTGTTGGATGGGTTGGTCAGCTTGTCATTTGGCTCTAGGAGGAGTAGAGCTAGATGTAATCGATCCGATGCTATCCGAACAATTATTTAATGAAAGCGTCACAGAGTCACTAAAGTCCGCAGGCGTTAAGGAATCTGTGAATCTAATACCAGGATGTAGCCCTGAAAAAGTAGAAGAGATAGCAAATAAATTTCAACGTAAATGGTCATTGATATTTATAGATGGTAATCACGAAGCACCAGCTCCGCTCAATGATACAATTATTTGCGAAAAACTTGCAGAAGCAGATGCTTTAATTTTATTTCATGATTTGGCTTCTCCCGACGTAGGCCAAGGTTTGGACTACTTAAAAGAGAAAGGGTGGAACATAATGGTGTATCAAACTATGCAAGTTATGGGAGTTGCATGGCGGGGAAATGTTGAGCCTGTAATACATCAGCCAGATCCTAACATTAGCTGGCCCCTACCTCCACATTTACAAGGTTATTCTGTAAGTGGTTCAGTTCAAACTGCGGCGGAAGATAAATTTGCCGAAATTCTCAAAGCAGTTCGACCATATACTTTATTGAGTGAAAGAAAGTTATTCTCACTTTATAGTCAGGCAAAACAACTATATTGTTATCTTTTTTGGCTGCCAAAAATGTTACTACCAGCGATCGCTAGAAACAAACCTATCAAGCACGACTAACTTTAACAATTGCAATATTCGTCTCTCTACTACAAATAAGCTATCACTAGCGGCTGGCTGTGTGGCTAATTTTATTGCTTACTACACTTCAAAAATGCATGAGTCATTTTTGAAGTGTAGTAAGCAAAAAGCTCTGCCTTTAGTTGTTTCAAAGAGGCAGAGCTTAAGTAAATGCATTTCTCGGCTAGAGTTGAGAAATGAGGTAGATAAGTTGTTTAAGTTTTGTTAGTCTAATTTCCGTCTATTTGGTCTTTTCCCACAATTCCAGTTGCTTCTAAAGCTAGCTCACCTGCTGTGTAGATTCCAAGTGCTGTCATGCCTCCGAGCTGAGTCACTGCGCTGCCTGAATTATTCAAAGTTTTTACTGTGGCACGCTCAACTGTTTTTGTAACTTTCTTCCACCAACTTTTACCTCCTGTTATTTGTTCGCAGGATTCATCTGATAAGTCTTCAAATAATTCTTCTTGATTTTCAACTATCAGGTTTTTGTTTATAGACATGATAAATTATTCTCCCGAATAAATACGAAAATTTACTTTTTAGGTTTTGAGCAAGAAAATAATATTATTTGTTGCTCTTATTAATTAGATTAATCAAGAAGAATGTATATGCACAGACTTGACAATCCAGATTTGGAAAGGTAGCAAGCCCTATGACAATTTTTTTGCCCTTTTTTCAGTATTTATTATGAGCATTTTTCTTGTTTAAGCTTAGTAAGTAAATCTATGGAATTTAATCCGTTAGGTAGCCTTTATTACTATAATTATCAAGCTTTTCGATATATAATATTTCTGATGTGTTGAGATATAAATAATATTTATAAAAGAATCATAAATTATTTATAGCCTTGCAGGACTTGTTTAAAGTTATCAATAAATATTCCTGAGTTGTTTCTACCTATTTTCCCTGAAATTGATTTTCTGAGCAGGTATCAGTTGTATGAAAGGTTAAACTGGCGTAGCTGCTGTGGCTTGCAAACAAGACATTAGTTTTCGTTTTCGCATGTCCGTGGGTGGCGCGATCGCGTGGGGTGAGAAATCCCTGTGCGAACAATCGCCTTCATTAGTCTTGGCTTAATATTTTGCCTTGTCCGTTATCGGAAACCTTCATTTTTGCGGTGATTTGGCGATCGCAGCCCAAACTCTATGGTGAACCTGAAGAATTGGTGTAGGATATTTTGCTTCGAGTAATGTCGCCAATTCTTGATCAAATACTTCTACCTTTTCTGGCGTCATACTGGCTCCTACGCCAGCACTAGCCCGAATTCGCCCCCGCCAAGCTTCGTGTGTATAAGGTACAAATACATCATAAGAAAATGTGCGGATTTCTCGGAATCCTCCTTCGCCAATGTCTTGTAACCACAGGGGATACAATCCATTACCGCCGTCCAAATTCCACGCTGGATTATGAGCCTTAATTAGTTGTTCTGTTGCTTCAACGACATTACCTTTTAAGGGTATCCAATCAAAATGAGCGATCGCAATCAAGCCATTTCTTTTCAATATGCGAGTAATTTCCTGGACGACCCGGGGACGGTCAAACCAATGCCAACTCTGTCCTGCTGTCACCACATCAGCACTTGCGTCTGGTAACTCGGTATTCTCAGCAGTTGCAACTCGATAATCTACTTTGATTGGGGCAGGTTCGCTTAACTGTCTCGCTTGTTCTAAAAGTGATACTGATGGGTCTATGCCAATTACATAAGCGCCTCTATCTGCAAAGCCCCGCGCTAATGTTCCTGTTCCTGTACCAAGGTCAACAATGTACTGCCCTGGTAAACCTATACCATATTCAGACAGTTTGTTAAATAATGAACTGGGAAAGCCAGCGCGGTGTTTTGCATAATCAACAGCAGTTGCACCAAAATCAATTTTCATATGTTCAAAACTATTCTTGTAACAATTGTTTAGGCTAGAAGTTCTCTACCCAAGGACGTAGTTCTACTTCCCATGTCCAAGCACTGCGGGGTTGGCGTAAAATGCTGAGGTAAGTTTGAGCGATCGCATCAGGGTCAAGAGTACTATCAGGATTATCTAATGGATCTTGGCGGACTGTGGATCGGATTGCACCATCAATCACAAAATGCGCCACATGGATATTCTTTGGTGCTAATTCCCTAGCAATACTTTGAGCTAAACCACGTAGTGCAAATTTACCCATTGCAAAAGGAGCAGACAGAGGATAACCCTTGATACTCGCTGAGGCTCCAGTAAAGAAGATAGCACCGCCGCCAAGCTGTAAAAACCTTTTGGTAGCAGCTTGGGCGACGAGAAAGCCTCCATAGGCAGTTACATCTAGGGTTTTTGCCACCTCACTAGGGTCTAGATCAACAAGAGATCCCCGCACCCGGAAACTGGGATTGTAAATGACAACATTTGGAGAACCGAGTTTCTTCTCAACATCAATAAATAACTGTTCTACTTCATCTAGCTTTGAGGCATCAGCAGCGAAACTAACTGCGCCAATTTCATTACTCAATTGAGTGAGTTTTTCAATTTGGCGAGCCGCTAAAGCTATGGTGAATCCTTCTTTTGCAAATAAGCGGGCTAAAGATGCACTCAGCCCACTACCTGCACCGACAATTAAAGCTGTTGTTGCCATAGATTCAATTCTCCTTGTTAAAAAATTTTAGTCAGTTGAATGCACCCCCTCTAAATCAAATATAGATGGGGTGCGTTAAAACAGTTATATGAAGAGATTTAATGCCTGATTCAGAGAGAACTACCCAACATAAGGGTTCCCGATTTTATCTACAGAAACGTTGGAGGAGAATGGCAAACGACCTGGATTTAAGCGTGGTTCTGCTGCATAGCCAACAGGAACTAAAACAGCGATCGCTAAATCTGGATTATCCCCAGCACCAATCACTTCTTTCACCTGATCCTCAATCCAACCGTTCATAAAACAAGTGGATAATCCCAAACTTTCTGCCGCTAACACCAAATGAGTAGCAGCAATGATCGCATCTTTGATCGCATATTCGCGTCGCTTGTCGCCTAGCCCAGCTTGGAATTGCGGAATGGAGGTTTTAAAGTAGTTTACCGTACCTTCATTCCATGCTCCAGTTTTGAGTCCCCGCTCCAAAATCGGGGTCAAGTCTTGTTCGCCTGCGTTAGGATCGGCAGCAAACACAAAGGTTACAGGTGCTTGGACAATTTGCTGTTGATTCCACGATGCGGCTGACAATGCTGCCTTTTGCGCTTCATCTTGCACAATAATAATTTGCCAGTCTTGGATATTAAAGCTGCTGGGTGCTGCCACGGTCAACTCTACCAGTTGCTTGAGCAGTTCTGGGGTAATGGGGTCTGTTTTAAAAGTTTTGATTGAGCGGCGTTGAGCGATCGCACTTGGTACATCTAAAGGTTGGGTTTGAGTGATCGAACTCATGAGATTCTCCTTCCTGATAGTTGGGTTATGAAGCTGCTGTAGCGATTTTTAGGATTGTCCTAAATAATCTAGTGGTGTCAAAAGTTGCTTGAAAATAGATTACCAGAATTATGCGTTAGCTACTGGCTCATTAGCCGCTGACCAGAATGGATAGTCTGTATATCCCTTTTCATCACCACCATAAAAGGTTGCTTGATTTGCTTGATTTAGTGGTGCATTTAAAGCCAAGCGCCTGGGTAAATCGGGATTTGATATAAATAATGTGCCAAAGGCAACTAAATCTGCTGCTTTGTTTGCCAGTACAGCATTGCCTTTTTCACGGGTATAACCACCATTGACGATGAGTGTACCTGTAAAGCGATCGCGTATATGACTAGTGGGTACAATTATCCCGCCATGTCTAATGTCTGCCTCTGTTGCTTCATAAATATGCAGATATGCCAAATTAAATTGGTTCAACGCTTGAGCCGCATAACCAAATGTCTCCAAAGGATTGGAGTCACCTATATCGTTAAAAGTCCCGCTAGGAGATAAACGTACTCCTACCCGGTTAGAATCCCACACACTAGTTACTGCCTCTGTTACCTCCAACAAAAATCGAGTGCGATTTTCAATGGAACCGCCATATTTATCTGTGCGCTGATTGGTGCGATCGCGGAGAAACTGATCTATTAAATAACCATTAGCCCCGTGAATTTCTACCCCATCAAACCCAGCCGCTAGGGCATTTGCTGCTCCTTGACGATACTGTTCGACTATCTGTGGTATTTCCGAAGTTTCTAAAGCACGGGGAATTACAAAGGGTTTTGGCCCCTCATAGGTTGAAGCCTCACCTTTAGGAGCAATGGCAGAAGGTGCCATAGGTAAAGCTCCATTTGGTTGTAAGTCTGGGTGAGAAATCCTGCCTACGTGCCATAGTTGCAGAAAAATTCTCCCTCCTTGCTGATGTACAGCATTGGTCACTAACTTCCATCCCTCCACCTGTTCTGATGAATGAATTCCTGGTGTGGCGGGATAGCCCTGTCCTTCAGGAGTTACCTGCGTTGCTTCCGAAATAATTAGTCCGGCGGAAGCACGTTGGACGTAGTAGGTAGCATTAAGTTGGTGTGGTACGTTTCCCTCGCCTGCCCTATTTCGGGTTAAGGGTGCCATCACAATCCGGTTTGGTAGTTCCAGATTCCCTAATTGGTAAGAAGAAAATAAATTGATATCAGTAGTCATGTTGTTTACTCCAATTCAAAGCTTTTTAACCCACCAAGGTGGGTAAAGTTTAGTGTAGACGCGGTTTCTAACTGCCCTTTTAACGTTAAGTTGGCAGTACGCTTACTACAGATGTGTGTGGTTCAAATACTAAACAATTGACCGAATAACGCCACCATCTACCCGCAAAGCTGCACCATTAGTTGCTGAAGCTACGGGACTACAAAGGTAAACTACGATCGCAGCTACTTCTTCATTAGTTGCAAAGCGTTTAATTAGGGAACTGGGACGCACATTTTGGAAAAACTCAGCCTCAACTTCACCTGCACTAATGCCACGTTCCTGCGCCAGCTTAGTGATAAAGTCTTCAACTCCTTCTGAACGGGTTGGCCCTGGTAGAACCGAGTTTACCGTGACTCCAGTCCCGACAGTCATTTCTGCTAGACCTCGTGCAATAGCTAGTTGCGCTGTCTTAGTTGTGCCATAGTGAATCATTTCCACTGGGATTTGAATGGCAGATTCGCTAGAGATAAAAATTATCCGCCCCCAGTTTTGCTCTAGCTGCTTTCGCAGATATTGTCGGCTCAAACGGACTCCACTGAGAACGTTAACCTCAAATATGTTTAACCAGTCTTTATCAGTAATATCAAAGAAGGTTTTTGGCTCATAAATACCGACGTTATTTATGAGAATATCAACGTGAGGAACTTCTTGAAAAAGTTGCTCTACCCCTGATGCAGTGCCTGCGTCAGCAACAACACCAGAAATTTTCGCTTCGGGTGTACAATGCTTAATTTTGGCGATCGCTTGGGCTACTCTTTCTTCAGACCGACCGTTGATAATTACTGATGCACCTTCTTGAGCTAACCCTTGGGCTGTTGCAAAACCAATACCTGCGGTTGAGCCACTCACCAGCGCGGATTTACCATGCAATTTCAAGTCCATTTGGCTCTTTCCCCGTTAATTGAAACAAAATTGAGGAGTCAGAAGTCAGGAGTTAAGAGTCAGGAATCAGATATATTCTGATTCCTGACTCCCTTGATTAGAAAAGACTGCAAACTAAATGCATCTCACAACAGGACTTAAATTAAAGATGCTGTGCTAAGGTCTTATTCAAGGTAGTTTTTGGGACTGCCCCTACGACAGTGTCAACCTGGCGACCCCCCTTAAAAACCATCAGCGTCGGGATGCTGCGAATTCCATAATGGCTGGCGACAGTAGGATTCTGATCTGTGTTTAGCTTCACAAATTTTACCTGTCCCTCGTATTCAGTAGCGACTTCATCGACTACTGGTCCCACCATCCGGCAAGGGCCGCACCACGGGGCCCAAAAGTCTACTAAGACCGGAATTTCACTTTCCAAGACTTCTTGCTTGAATGTGGCTTCTGTGACATTTGTAATGGATGACATAAATTGCCTTCCTAATTAATTCTATAATTCGATAATATCGAATAATAAGAATATATGCCACTTGATGAGATAATGCAACTATGAGATTTCTTTATCATCCAGATAGAAAAAATATTTCTTTACCGGGAGTGCTGTATGCATTAGGCGATCCAGTACGGCTAGAGATTGTGCGGCTGCTGGCGACTGAGGGGGAACAATGCTGTGCCCAGTTTGATTTTGCGATCGCTAAGTCTACTATGTCCAATCACTTCAAGATTTTGCGGGAGTCTGGGATAGTCTTTACACGTAAAGAAGGGACACATCACATTAACATCCTGCGGCGTGAAGATTTAGAGATGCTGTTTCCAGGGTTGCTGGATGCGGTATTGAAAGCCGCTCAACCATTGCCTGTGAGTCCTGCAAGTGATAAACAAACAGCTTCAAGGAATTAGGGGTATGAGCAACGCTACCTGTTTAAGAATCTTCTCGTTTTTTAATTTGTGTTTCTAAATCAGCAAAAATATCATGTTGTTCTCGAAAAGCCCTTGGAGTGTGAGATAAACCTAAATCTGTAGAGAGTAAGGGACTTCCAACTAAAAAAATATCCCATTGCTTTGGCGAGCAGGGGAAGCAGGGGGTGCAGAGGAAGCAGGGGAGGAAGAATCTAACAATCATCTTCGCTCCCAAAATTGAATAATTTAATTTCTGGAAATCCCTAAATCAATACCGTCGATAATTTTGGGTATCTGAGCTTGATCAACTTGCAGACCGAGAAAGCATTTCTCCCTGTAATCTGGTCTTGTCTGAAATAGTGCGATGTCTACGACGGGCTACGCCTACGCTCTTTCCAAAGGACGCATAACCTGATATGCTCCTTCAGCCTTCTTAATTGATGCTTGAGGGATTGGAGATTGCAGCCTGAGAACTGCTAAATCAATTAAATCTCTTGCCTCAACGCTGTCATCTGCATAACGGTCAGAATTCGACAGCAGCTTAGAGGTAAAACAGTCATTGAAGCTTAAGCAAGGAACGGGTGACCACTTTGGATATCTTGGTAGGTCTAGTTGAAAACGAGTTTCCGCAATAATTTCCGTTTTAATCGGCATATCATCCACAAAAACGATCATCCGAATTCCATATTGGTCAGTTGTGCTACGTCCAACTTGAATTTTACTTAAGTCACGAAATAATGCTTCATGCCCACCCTCAAATACCACTGTTCGCAGGTATTTGTAGCCTTCTGTACCAACAGAAGCGATAAAATCAACGTCCTTACTCCAGCGATATTCTTCAAAATCAAATGCAAGAAGGGTTCCACCACCGAAGTAAGCAGAACCCTTCCTAAGTATTTCAGAATCTAAACATTCAAGAACTGTGAGAATTTTGTTATGGTGTTCAAACCTGGAGATCATAAACAAACTTGCAACCAGGATTTATAGCGTCTGGCGATTTCCTTAAGGAAATTGAGTTCTTCACCCTCAAGATTATTAAATAGGTTGCGATATTGCCAACCACGCTCGTAGCGACTCAGCATTTGTTCTGAAGTAAACCGATATACATCAGCAGTTTGCCAACAAATTGACTCCAGAAAAGGCAGCTTTCTGGGGACAATAACAGGATTATTTGTTGATGTTGCGGTTGTCATAATTATTTTAATCAACCACTTTTGGTTTAACTTTAATTTTAGCTTTTGCGCCTTATCTCTTGCCACTGTATTTGACAAGGACAAATTAGTGGCGAAATATAAGGCAAGTGATCCAAAAAATTCTACGTGCTGCTAATGGGGTGTAATGTTTGCGCGTATTCATAAAACGTCCATTACAGACTCGCACGATGGGTGGTGTGGGGGGCAGGAGAAACACATACCTCAACCCGATTCGACCGTTTCACGACTCAGCTAACTTCAATACATAACGCCAATATCGAATCCCAAAATTACGCGGAAGCTCAGTATCTTGCTGGAACCCCAGCTTCTCATACATCCGCCTCGCTGTAACCATCAATTCACTGGTATGAAGTCCAATCACCTCCGCTTGATCACGTTTGGCTCGTTGAATACACTCCTCGGTGAGCCGACGACCAATTCCTTGACCTCGATATTTTGGCGAGACTACCAACATTCGTAACGATGCCCATTCAGGTTGAAACAGGCGGCTTGTAGATGTACCAGGATAATAATAAGTCACTGATCCAACTAGCTCATGATCTTGCAATGCCACAATTAACTTCGCTTGATTAGGAACTTTTGAAACATTAGATAGGTTCGTTTTCATTTTGTCCCAATCCTCTGAACTCAAACATTCAGAGTATTCTCGATACGCGTCAACCGACAATAACGCAACATCGTCAAAATCTGTAGTTAGGGCGTCTCGAATGGTCAGAGGCATATCAACTATAAGTTCTTTATCTTCTGCCGTCATTGCCTTGAGAAAGTTTTCTTTTCATGTTAGTAGCACTTTCAAGTTCGTCAAAGTTTGTCATTTCTTCCAGGTCACATTAGCACTACCGATTTTGAAATTCAATTTTATCCCAACTATAAATTATCCGGGCTGGGGTAAACTCTTCCTTTCCAAGCGCCGCCGCGCCCTTGCCAGTGACGGAGTGCTGAGTCTAGAGTCATCAGGGTATAGAGAAAAGCGATCGCAGGTAAACTAAATGCTAACCAGGGAGAACATTTATAAAAGCGGATCGTTGGGTAGTAAGCGAAAGTCATCAACAGCCATCCCAATAAACCCGTAAATGCGATCGCCCAATTGCCCCAAACCGCACCTAGTATTACACACACAGGTGGAACTAGATAAATCAGAGGCATTCCTACCAAAGTTCCCAATAATAGTAATGGAGAATAATTCAGTTGAGTATAGGCAGTACGAGCAACCATATCCCAAATCGTTGCCAGCGAGTCATAGGGACGCAGACTCCGAGTCAAGCTACTCAATCCTAGCCAGATATGCCCTTGACTAGGAATTTTGTTTATTCCCCTTGTCTCCTTGTCCCCTTGTCCCCCACTCTTCTTAACAGCTTCAGCTAGGGCGCAATCGTCAATTAGAGTTTGGCGAATGACTTGAATACCTCCGATTCGTTCTAAAGCTTCACGGGCGATCAAAATAGATCCCCCAGCTGCGGCGGCTGTGGGATTGTTTAGATCATTAACCCAGCGAAAGGGATAGAGTTTTTGGAAGAAAAAGACGAAAGCTGGAATCAAAAGTTTTTCCCAAAAGCTTTCACACCTGAGTCGCACCATTACCGAAACCAGGTCTAAATCTTCTTGAACAGCTTTCGCAACCAGTCGGCGGAGATTACCAGGATCATGCTCGATATCTGCATCAGTCAATAAAAAATAGTCAGGTGCGAATTTACTCGCGCTGTTTATACCTTGCTCAACTGCCCAAAGTTTGCCAGACCAACCAGAAGGCAGTGATTCACCTGAGATAATATGCAATTGCTGGGGTTTACCTACAGCGTGTGCAACTTTTTCGGCAAAATTTGCTGTACCGTCTGTGCTGCGATCGTCTACCAAAAACACGTTGAAAGAACCAGGATAGTCTTGGAGTAAGAGCGATCGCAAGCTGGTTGGTATCAATTCAGCTTCGTTACGAGCTGGAACGACGGCACAAACTACAGGTAACGATTGTAGCTGAGTTTCTGTAACCTCTAATTGCTGGTCTGTCTGCCAAAATTGTCCCCAAAAACACAGTAATCCTAACCAAATTGTCAAGGATAACAGCATCAATCCTAATACAATCACACCCATGACCTATTGCAAATTCTCAGTGACTCAGACACAATACTATGTCTACCGATAGAGAAAAATAATTTTTTCTCTGTAGTGCCGTGTTTATAACTAGGTGTTGAGGTTGAACGGTATTTCATGCAAACACAAGACAGGGTAAAAGTCAATCAAGTCGCAGATGCGATCGCAGCCAGTCAACAATATTTGCTTTCAATTCAAAATCCGGCAGGTTACTGGTGGGCAGAGTTAGAATCTAATGTCACCATCACTGCTGAAGTCGTCCTCCTGCATAAAATTTGGGGAACAGACCAAGGCAGACCTTTACACAAAGTTGAAGCCTACCTGCGTGAACAGCAACGGCAGCATGGTGGCTGGGAACTTTACTACGGTGATGGCGGCGAACTTAGCACCTCGGTTGAAGCCTATATGGCGCTGAGGCTGCTAGGTGTACCAGCAAGCGATCCGGCGATGATTCGGGCGCAAGCTTTTATTATCCAACGGGGTGGTATCAGCAAAACTCGGATTTTTACCAAGTTGCACCTAGCCTTGATTGGCTGCTACAACTGGCGCGGTATTCCCTCACTACCACCTTGGGTGATGCTGTTACCAAAAGCTTTCCCCGTCAATATCTATGAGATGTCTAGCTGGGCACGTTCCAGCACAGTACCATTGCTGATTGTATGCGATCGCAAACCTGTTTTTATCACCAACTCAACTATCAACCTAGATGAGCTATACGCTGAAGGCGTTGATCAAGTCCGGTGGGAATTACCCCAAAGTGGCGATTGGACAGATTTATTCCTCACGCTCGATCAAGGGTTCAAGTTGGCAGAAAGCCTGAATTTAGTACCCTTCCGCCAAGAGGGCATCAAAACCGCCGAAAAATGGATTTTAGAACGCCAAGAAGCTACAGGCGACTGGGGTGGAATTATTCCGGCGATGTTGAATTCAATGCTGGCTCTGCGATGTCTGGATTATGACCGAAACGACCCGATTATAGAACGAGGTTTGCAAGCAATTGATAACTTTGCCATTGAAACAGAGAATAGTTACCGAGTCCAACCCTGTGTTTCACCCGTTTGGGATACAGCTTGGGCAATGCGTGCCTTAATAGAATCTGGCTTTGCACCAGATTATCCAGCTGTAGTAAAGGCTGGAGAATGGTTGCTGCAAAAACAAATTTTAGATTACGGAGATTGGGCTGTAAAAAATCACCAGGGAAAACCAGGGGCTTGGGCTTTTGAGTTTGACAATCGCTTTTATCCCGATGTAGACGACTCGGCGGTGGTAGTGATGGCTTTACATTTGGTGAAACTGCCCAATGAAAAAATTAAGCAGGCTGCGATCGCTCGTGCCTTAAACTGGATTGCATCTATGCAATGTAAACCAGGTGGATGGGCTGCTTTTGATTTGGACAATGATCAAGATTGGCTGAACTCCATCCCTTATGGTGACTTGAAAGCGATGATTGATCCAAACACCGCAGATGTTACGGCTAGAGTCGTAGAAATGCTTGGTGCTTGTGATTTGTCAATTGATAGTGATAATTTAGAGCGATCGCTGACTTATCTTTTGCGCGAACAAGAAACCGAAGGCTGTTGGTTTGGTCGTTGGGGTGTAAATTATATCTACGGCACCAGTGGCGTTTTGTCAGCCTTGGCGTTAATTGATCCTCAAAAGCATAAACTCAGTATAGAACGAGGAGCAACTTGGTTAATTGGATGCCAAAACTCAGATGGTGGTTGGGGTGAGACTTGCCGCAGCTATGATGACCCCAGTCTTAAAGGGAAAGGAAATAGTACTGCGTCTCAAACTGCTTGGGCTTTAATTGGCCTCTTGGCAGCTGGTGAAGCAACTGGTAAATTCGCTCTTGAGGCTATTGAGCGAGGAATTGACTATCTAGTTGCAACTCAACAGCCAGATGGTACTTGGTTTGAGGCGGACTTTACAGGTACTGGCTTCCCCTGCCATTTTTATCTCAAGTATCATATGTATCAACAATACTTTCCTTTAATTGCTCTAGGTCGCTATCAAGCAGTTTTGTGCTAATAGAAGCAGGGGGAGACGAGTATCAAAGACTCATTCACCAGTATTAAAAACTCATCCACGAGTATCAAAGACTTGTCAATGAGTATTAAATTAAAAACAGAAGTATTCCCAACTTTTAAATAAAAATAAAGGTGAGGCTATGCCTCACCTACGTTTCCTAACTCAAAACTGTTACAGCACCCGCTTGAAGAAAGTCACTAAATCCTCAATGTTTGGTGTGTCAAGCAAATCTACTACTTCTGTAGCTTTTTCAGAAGGTATATAGTCATCTGGTACACCAATGATTGTAGTTCCCAAGTTTTGGGCTAATTGATACCAAAAAGCTAATTTATCATCAACGTTCATTGAACCATACTCTTCAGTAGGAATTGCTGTTTCCCCTACTTCATCTTGGTTTAGCAACTGACGCAAACCAGAAACCTGTTCCTGCTGTGGCAGGTTTTGAATTTGTGCAACTAAATTCGCAGTTTTTTCGTTTGGTACATCATTGAGAGCGATCGCTGGAATTTCATCAGAAATTTCAGTGTAAAGTAAAGATAGCACACTCAGGCGATCGCCGGAATCTAAATTCTTAAATTTTGATACACTTTGTTCTAAAAAATTGACGTTCGTAGAAGTCATAAAACACCTCACAGGAATTAACTACTTAATTAAAAAAATATCGAGTGAAAATTGTAATCCTGCCTTGAACCAGTTTGATTTTCCTTTGCTCGAAAACAGAATGAGGTAACATCACTTCATTTTGTAAACCTGTTTTGCTGGAAACAATTCACGCCAAGCGGATATCTGTCATTTTAGGTATCAATCCTAAGTTTTTATTACTTAGTTTGCAATAATTTATGTTAGCAATGTATCTCTTCCATTAGTGGGTATTGTATCATAGCTTAATTATTAAATATATCTGACCATTGTTTAGCGATCGCCAAAACAACCTCTAACGATATAGATGAACAAAGAGTAAGAGTTTTAATTTTGCTCTGTGTTTATTTATCAAAAAAAATAAAAACGCCAGTCATCAAAATTTAGCTTTATATTAACCGACTGGCGAACATAGCTAGTTTTAAGAAAAGGGTTATAACACCCTTACTCCTCTTATGAAGGCAATACTGCATATTGCAGGCTAGAGTTAGTAACACTATGCTAATAGCGATCGCCTAAACCTGGTGGAGAGTAAAGACATTTTGATTGTTGAATCTTACTACAACCAAATCAACTTGGTATAACAGCGATCGCTATTCGGAGACTAAAAAGGTAGCCTAAAAAATTCAAAAGTGCTAAATTTCAGCACCTGTTTTTGCTTCAGCACCCATTGGCGAAACATAATCACGGAAAAGAGTAATCTGTTGCTCAAACTCTAATCCTTGAATTTTGCCAAACAACTCTTGACATTCTGAGGGAAGTTCATAGTCAGAAGGTACAGGAATGATAGTACCATTATCCATACCCTGAGATAATCGATACCAAAATAGTAACTTGGTGGTATCACCCAAAGAACCATATTCACGAGATATTAGGGTATCCGCTTTATTAATCAAGTCACGCTGAACTTGTAATTGTTGTTCGTGAGATAATTCCTTAACTTGATTAAACAAACCTTCAGCAATTTCAGGAGAAACAGTGCTAGCACCAGGAGCAGCTGGCGTAATTGACTTACCCATTTCTTTGTAAATGAACCAAAATAAAGCCAGTTGTTGATCCACATCCAACTGTTGCCAAGCTTGGACATGCTCACGAATAGTTGGATCGCTAGTTTGTGTAAATGTCATTATTAACTCCAATTGCAATTATTTAATTTCATTAGCAAGGTTATCAAATGTACATTTAGGGTTTGACCCTACTAAAGACAGATGTATCGGAATCATAAAGAAGAACAATTATAAGCAGAACATAAATTTGGCATAGTTTAGTCCTGCATTGGAAGTATTACAGTTATATCAAAACTGGAAATAATACTTCTCTTTGGTAAGGTAAAAAAATTAGTAATGGGAATGCTGCTAAATTGAGACATTCTTAGGAAGTATTTCGGTAGGTAGATGCTAGTTTTATTTTGACAGTACTTTTATAAATACGACCCCATTCAGCGACATTAATTTGTTGATGCCAACATACCAACATTCAATTTTTGAATGTACACTACCACTACGTACGGCTTCTGCCTTTCTTGAGCTTATTCTCGCCGATCTTGATAATCTTCAGAAGACTTCGGATCTAACTCCCAGCGAGAATCATCACGTTCCTCTAAAATTTCGTTAGTGCGAAGAAATGCGAAATCATCCATTTCTAGCCCTACTGCTGCTTCTAGCTCCTCAGTTACATTTTGATCGGGAGTAGAAGTACTACCACCAACAGCTTCATCCCCAACTGCATCTGCATCTTGCCAATAAGCATCAACATCGCCACCAGTGAGTTCAGGACTAGTTTCTGTATACTCCTGTCTTTCTGCTCTCATTGAGCGCCCACCAATATTATATCCCGGTAAGTCTTTTACACCTGTACCGTAGGATTCGGTGATTTCCTGTGGCAAATCATTGGTTTCAATTTCGTCATTATGATTTTTTTTTGCCATGATACTAGCCCTTTTGTGCATTCTCACAATAACGTTTTCCTGCCACTAAGTTGTCTTACTAGAGATGTATAGCTTTAGAAATAAAATAATCTATCCCCTTGGAACGAAGCTAAAGTACCTATCGGGTCATACCATTGTAAATATGAATTCGTGGTCAAGCAACTTGTAGTTGAAGTTTTTAGTTATGAGTTAGGAACTCTCAAACCGAAATTATTCAGTAGCCAAGTTCTCACTCATAACTATTTTTTATTCCTGGGTGAAAACAAAAATCTAAATTTAGTTATTTAACTTTAATATTCATGCTTTTAACTACTTGAATACTAAACAATAAGACATTCAAGAATTTGGAGAAGCGGAGGTAGACAGTGGAATACGATGAATTCATAACGCATGTACAAAGCCTTACTCAATCAGATTCTCGTGAAGAGGCAGAACGTGCTACCCGTGCTACACTAGAAACCCTTAAAGAACGGATAGCAAATGATGAAGCACAGGAACTAGCTGCAAGTTTGCCCCAACAACTAGGGGATTACTTGCGAGGAAAAGAAGGAGATAGCGGCGGCTCTTTCAACTTACAAGAATTTATTGCCCGTGCAAGTCAAAAAGAAAATATAGAACCAACTACTGTAGCAATTCATGTTCGGGCTGTATTTACTGTGTTGCAAAATGCTATCAGCCCAGAATTATTTGCTGCCTTACATAGCCATTTCTCTCACGATTACGAAGAACTGTTTGGAACTTAACCAACAAGTAAATTAATTGGATAATTAAGCAATCCGAACAAAAATTTTCAAAAAAAATCCTGCGGTTTAACTGCCCTAGTTGATTAATATTCTAGCTAGTTAAATACTAAAAATAAACAGGTAATAACATCTATGACTATGACTGACCATAACACTCACTCCGGTAAGAAAAAAGTTGCCATCCTCATTGAACAGGCAGTAGAGGATGCAGAATTTACAGTTCCTTATAATGGACTAAAACAAGCAGGAATGGAGGTAGTAGTCCTCGGTTCCCGAATGAATGAAAAATATAAGGGTAAACGCGGCAAACTTAGCATCCAAGCTGATGGTACTACCACAGAAGCGATCGCAGCCCAATTCGACGCAGTGATCATTCCTGGTGGGATGGCTCCCGACAGAATGCGGCGGAACACCAACACAGTACGTTTTGTCCAAGAAGCTATACAACAAGGAAAGTTAGTCGCTGCTGTTTGTCACGGCCCACAAGTTTTGATTGAAGGCGACTTGCTCAAAGGTAAACAAGCCACTGGTTTTATCGCTATTGCCAAGGACATGATTAACGCTGGCGCAAAATATCTAGATGAGCCGGTGGTAGTTGATGGAAATTTGATTACATCCCGTGAACCTGGAGACTTGCCAATTTTTACCACAGCTATTTTGAGCCGTTTGGGTTATGGTGGCAAAGATGCTGCATTACCAAATGAAAAAGACACAAGTGCTGAATGGTGGAAGCTGGCTGATGCTTGGGGTGGCTCAACTAAAGGTGATATCACCAGAGGTTTAAATAATGCTCTCGCTGGCGAACGTTATTCCCTAGAAGCATTTGAAAAATACTTGCAAAAGGAATCAGATAACGAAGTTAACTCAGTTTTTCAAGAAATAATTGCTAATAAACAGCGCCACATTCAAAAACTGGAAACCTATCTTCAGTTATTAGGCGAAAAACCCTCTTTAGGCGCAAATATTGCCAATCAGTATGCCAAGGTCAAAACTGCCATGACCGGAAGTGATGATATATATCAGTTACGTTCTGCTTTAGGTGATGTGCAAACTGGTATCGGCGATATTGGCAATTTGTCTGCAATGTTCACTGACCCAGTAGCAACTGCTATTTTCAAAGAAATTTACCAGAATTTATTGAAATACGAACAGCGATTGGCACAGTTGTATCGGGCACGGATAGGCGGTCAGATTCAGCCTCCTAAGCCGACTACAGGGGCTGCTGTGTCAATGTAAGGTTTTTTTGAACGTAGACGGCTACCGAAGAGGCGCAAATAACACACAAGAAAGAAGAGGATATTCGCGCCTCTATGGTGAATTTACAGTGATGGAGATATAAAAAAGTGACTTCAACATCAGGTGATAAACCAAGTACCAATCAGGCTGAAGCTAGTGAAGTAGAGCGTTGGGCATCTCTCATCGGTGGCGGTGCGATGGTACTGATGGGTTTAAGGCAAGGTTCATTGCGGGGAGCGCTGACGGCTTTGGCTGGGGGTGGTTTGCTCTATCAAGGTGCAACAAAGCAAAGCACAATCCAGAAAGCACAGGAAGCAATAGGTCTAAACCAGCCCATCAAAGTTGAAAAGACGGTAACTATCAATAAATCGGCAGAAGAATTGTATCGCTTTTGGCACGACTTTGAGAATTTGCCCACATTTATGAAGCATCTCAAATCTGTCAAGGTGTACGACAAAAAACGTTCTCATTGGATTGCCAATGCACCTTTGGATAATACAGTAGAATGGGATGCAGATATTCTCGAAGACCGAGAAAATGAATTTATTTCTTGGGCTTCTGTAGAAGGTGCAGACGTTGATAATTCTGGTTTTGTTCGCTTCAAAAAAGCACCAGGCGATCGCGGCACGGAAGTTAAGGTTGTTTTGGAGTATAACCCCCCTGGTGGAGCGTTGGGAGCTACCGTAGCTAAACTTTTTGGTGAAGAACCAGAACAGCAAATTGGTGATGAATTGCGCCGCTTCAAGATGCTAATGGAAGCAGGTGAAATTGCCACAACAGAAGGTCAACCTTCTGGACGCAGCTAGTTATATGCCCAATGCCCAATGATAAATAAATATGAAAGCAGTTTGCTGGAACGGTGCTAATGATGTGCGGGTACAGTCGGTACCAGATCCGACAATTCTTAACCCGCGTGATGCAATTATTAAAATTACTTCCACGGCGATTTGTGGCTCCGATCTACATATATATGGTGGCTATATTCCCACAGTGCAACAGGGTGACATTATCGGTCACGAATTCATGGGGGAAGTCGTGGAAGTCGGTAAGGGAGTCAACAATTTAAAAATAGGCGATCGCGTTGTTGTTCCTTCCACAATTGGCTGTGGTAATTGTAATTATTGCCAGCGTGATATGTGGTCGTTGTGCGATAATTCCAATCCCAAAGGTTGGATTCAAGAAAAATTGTTCGGCAATATCACCTCAGCCATTTATGGCTACTCCCATATGTTAGGTGGCTATGCAGGGGCACAAGCCGAATATATCCGTGTACCCTTTGCTGATGTGGGTGTCGTTAAAGTTCCGCCAGATTTGCCGGATGAGATGTTGTTATTCATCTCCGATGCCATCCCTACAGGTTATATGGGCGCAGAATTATGCGATATTCAACCGGGTGATACTGTAGCCGTTTGGGGTTGCGGTGCTGTTGGACAATTTGCCATGATTAGCGCCTACATGATGGGAGCCGAAAAAGTGATCGCGATTGATCGCTTTCCCGAACGCCTGGAAATGGCGAAAAAGTTTGCCAAAGCAGAAGTGATTAACTACGAAGAAGTTAATGCTGGCGAAGCGTTGAAAGAGATGACTGGTGGCCGTGGCCCCGATGCTTGCATCGATGCTGTTGGTTTAGAAGCACATGGTGTTGGTATTGAAGACTTCTACGACCAGACAAAACAAAAGCTCAAATTGGAAACCGATCGTCCCCACGTTTTGCGGGAAATGATGGTCGCCTGTCGTAAAGGCGGGACTCTTTCAATCATGGGTGTTTATGGTGGTTTTGTAGACAAAATACCATTGGGTGCAGCTTTTAATAAAGGTCTAACCTTTAGGATGGGACAAATGCATGGACAAAAATATATGCATTTGTTATTGCAGATGATTTTGGATGGAAAACTTGATCCATCTTTTGTTGTCACCCATCAATTACCACTAGAACAAGCACCCCACGCCTACAACATCTTTCAACAAAAAAAGGATAACTGCATCAAAGTTGTTCTTAAACCCTGAATGGTGAATAGTCATTTAAGGTTTTGAATTGTACACCTAACATAATGTAATTGAGGTTTTTTATGAATCGAGTAATTTCTTGGCTGCGGAATATTCGTATTTCCCAAATCGTTGTAGTTTTTCTCGTAGGATTTATGTTTTTGTTAGGTCAGGCTTTTAGCGATGTTAGTGTAGCACAAGCTGATGTTAAAACTCCAGAAGGTACTTATTACAAAGGAATCCCAGACGAGCTAAATAATCCCCAGGTAGAAAATACTGGTAATAGATTAAAAAGTGCTGCTGATAATATCCGCGAGAAGCTAAACTTGGATGAAGAGACTCCTCGCTCTACAAAAGAGTTTCTGAAGTCTACAAAAAATAAAGTGGAAGAAACAGTTCAGCCATTGACTGAAACTAAAGAAGGTTATTACCGAAATCCTCCTAGCAAACAACTTAGAGATAGAGTCTAGACTCGTAGCAATTTTTGAGTCTAACTTTTTGAGTTCTACACTGAACAACCTTTGAAAATTTACTGAGACGCGATAACTATCGCGTCTCAAAGTCAGGCTAAATCGAGTGTTTATCTTGATATTAACGAGCCAGAAATGATAATTAAGGACTAAATATTATGAAAGCAGTTTGCTGGCATGGAGCAAACGACGTTAGGGTAGATACAGTTCCCGACCCAAAAATTATTAACCCACGTGATGCCATTGTTAAAATTACTTCCACGGCAATTTGTGGTTCAGATTTGCATATTTACGACGGCTATATTCCCACCATGCAAAAGGGCGATATCCTTGGTCATGAATTCATGGGGGAAGTCGTAGAACTTGGAAGTGCTGTTAAAAATGTGAAGGTAGGCGATCGCGTCGTTGTTCCCTTCACTATATCTTGCGGTAGTTGCTTTTTCTGCAATCGGGATTTATGGTCATTGTGCGACAACTCTAACCCCAATGCTTGGTTAGTAGAAAAGCAAATGGGACATTCGCCAGCAGGTCTATTTGGTTACTCTCATTTATTCGGCGGTTATGCTGGTGGTCAAGCAGAGTATGCACGAGTACCATTTGCCGATGTAGGCTTGTTCAAAATTCCTGATGGTTTAACGGATGAGCAAGTGCTATTTTTAACAGATGTTTTCCCCACCGGCTACATGGCAGCCGAGAACTGCAACATCAAACCCGGTGATATTGTCGCTGTTTGGGGTTGTGGCCCAGTTGGACAATTCGCCATCAGAAGCGCATATATGCTCGGCGCGGAACGGGTAATCGCCTTTGACCGCATTCCTGAACGGCTGCAAATGGCTAAAGAATACGGCAAAGCAGAAGTTCTCAACTACGAAGAAGTGAATGTAGGCGAAGCACTCAAAGAAATGACTGGCGGTCGTGGTCCCGATGCTTGCATAGATGCAGTGGGAATGGAAGCACACGGCACAGATTTTATGGCATTCTACGACCAAGTAAAGCAAGCGGTACGTCTAGAAACAGACCGTCCAACGGCATTACGGCAAGTAATAGTGTCTGCTGCTAAAGGTGGTCATGTATCAATTCCGGGTGTGTACGGTGGCTTTTTAGATAAAATCCCGATGGGTGCTGCCATGAACAAGGGATTAACCTTCAAAATGGGACAAACGCACGTCCATAAATATCTAAAACCTCTGTTAGAACACATCCAAAACGGTGACATCGATCCAACATTTATCATCACCCACACCTTACCTCTAGAACAAGCACCCCACGGCTACGAAATTTTTAAGCATAAGAAAGATAACTGCATCAAAGTGGTACTCAAACCGTAGTAGGGAATAGGGAATGGGGAATGGAAACAAGGAAAATAACCATGCCTAATACCCAATGCCCAATGCCCAATACCCAATACCTAATATAAAGAGGCAAAAAATATGTCTGATACAACCGTTATCAAAGTAGACTCTAGCCATTCTCCTAAAGGTCAACTTGGTCAAAAATATCTTGCATCTGGCAAAACCATTTCCATGCGCCTGTGGGAGAATGAGGAACCGAACGAACCTAAAGAGCCAACAGCACGAGAATATGAAACTGTTGGTTATGTAATCAATGGTCGTGCAGAATTGCATATTGAAGGGCAAACAATTTTACTAGAGCCTGGGAGTTCTTGGGTAGTACCAAAAGGAGCCAGCCACACTTACAAAATCCTAGAAGCATTTACTGCTGTTGAGGCAACCAGTCCACCCGCTCAAGTTCACGGGCGAGATGAAAATTAAATTATAAACAAGCCGTTTTCAACGAAGAGGGCAGCCTTTCGTAGAGAAGTGCCGAATCCCTATTCTTTTCCATCTCCCTTACTCCCTGCTCGCTTGCGTGTTTTTGAATGTAGGCATTTTGTAGGGGCACACAGCTAGCTGTGTGCCCCTACTGTCTTTTGGTTATACCTTTCTCGAAAGAAGCCAGGGTTTTCTGAAATCCTTTCCAAGACAGAACTATAAATAAAAAAGCCCTAGTCGGAATACTTATTTAAAAGTATTTTTTTTATCAGACTAGAGGCTGATGAAGATAAAGCGTTTGATTAGTTTCCTAGTAATTAAGAGGCTACACAAAATCGCATAAAAGTTTGGCAACTGTTTGATTTTGGGTTAGCGACATCTATATAACGAGGAATTCAAATGTTTTATCACAATAAGAAACTTCAGTATTTTAAGCCGCCAGAAAAACCAGATGCAGTTTACGCAATGAAAATTCAAGAACTCATCGGCGGGACTTTTGGTGAAATGACCGTGATGATGCAGTATCTGTTTCAGGGTTGGAACTGTCGAGGCCCTGCCAAGTACCGAGATATGCTGCTAGATGTTGGTACTGAAGAAATCGGTCATATTGAGATGCTGGCAACGATGATTGCCCATCTTCTAGATAAAGCGCCGATCAAAATGCAAGAAGAAAGTGCAAAAGATGCGGTAGTAGGTGCTGTGATGGGCGGTAGTAGCCCACGGGATGTAATTATGGCAGCGGCGATGAACCCCCAACACGCCATTGTGTCTGGTTTGGGTGCAACACCATCTGATAGCGTTGGCTATCCTTGGAACGGTCGCTTTATTGTTTCCAGTGGTAACCTGTTGGCAGATTTCCGGTCTAATCTCCACGCCGAAAGTCAAGGACGTTTGCAAGCAGTGCGACTGTATGAGATGACAGACGATCCAGGGGTGAAAGATACCTTGAGCTTTATGATCGCTCGTGACACCATGCATCAAAACTTGTGGCTAGCAACCATTGAGGATTTAGAAAGCTCTGGATTGGAAACCACACCAGTTCCCAGTTCCTTCCCGTTGGAATTGGAGAAACGCGAGTTTGCTTATCAGTTTTGGAATCACTCAGAAGGCACAGAAAGTTCTGAAGGTCGTTGGGCGAAAGGCCCCTCAATGGATGGCAAAGGCGAATTTGAGTATGTGGAAAATCCCCAACCACTAGGCCCAGAACCGCAACCTCCTGTACCCGATCCAAGACTGCATGGTACCTCGAAAATGCCACAGGCACAAGGCGATGGTTCGAGCGCACCCTCTTTGATTGACCGTATAACAGGTACCGGTGGCTAATCATTGGCATAAAGTTGCATTCACATCTGTCCTAATAACACTTGATTCCCCCAATTCTCCTTGCAAAGGAGGGTTGGGGGAATTGTGATAAAGATGCATCAGCTAGTTAGCACTTATTTGGTAGTTTGATAGATTAAGAACAATGCGATCGCCAAAATAGCAAATGGGTTCGCCAAAATAGCAAATGGGTTCGCCAAAGTAACAAATGGGTTCGCCAAAGTAACAAATGGGTTCGCCAAAGTAACAAATGGGTTCGCCGAAGTAACAAATGGGTTCGCCGAAGTAACAAATGGGTTCGCCGAAATAGCAAATGGGTTCGCCGAAATAGCAAATGGGTTCGCCGAAGTAACAAATGGGTTCGCCGAAATAACAAATGCGTAGGCATCACCTTTTACTAATTTCTTAATAAACCTGATGCCCTGCGGAATATATGCTGTAATCAATCACCAGCACTTCCTATTGCATCGATCGCAGCTTCTAGTGCGATCGCCACATGAGTCCAATGAGTCCCCCCCTGGCAATAAACCACATACGGTTCACGCAAAGGCCCATCTGCCGATAATTCCAAGGTACTGCCTTCAATAAATGTCCCCCCAGCCATGACTACTTTGCTCTCATACCCCGGCATTTCATCTGGAACAGGATCAAGATAGGAACCGATGGGAGAATGCTGTTGTATAGCTTTACAGAAAGCAATTAGCTTTTCGGCAGAACCGAGTTTGATTGCCTGAATTACATCCCCACGGGGAGCTAGAGGTGCGGGATTCACTGGATAACCTAGTTTGTCAAATACATAACCAGTTAAGTATGTCCCTTTCATCGCCTCTCCTACCATTTGCGGAGCCAGAAATAAGCCTTGGAACAGCAGGCGATTTTGGTCAAAAGTAGCGCCGCCATAACTTCCGATACCGGGAGCGGTGAGACGACAGGCAGCGGCTTCTACTAAGTCGGCGCGACCAGCAACATAACCGCCAGCGCTGACAATCGTACCACCAGGATTTTTAATCAATGACCCCGCCATTAAATCAGCACCTACGCCTGTAGGTTCCTTTGTTTCGATAAATTCGCCGTAGCAGTTATCCACAAAGCAAACGGTGTTCGGGTTTTGCTGTTTTACCAAATGGACAATTTTTTCAATATCAGCAATTGATAAACTAGGCCGCCAAGAATAGCCACAAGAACGCTGAATTAACACTAAACGAGTGTTTTCATCCACACTAGTACTTAAAGCTTGCCAATCTATAGTTCCTTCTGAGGTTAGCTCCAATTGTCGGTAATTTATGCCAAACTCGATAAGAGAGCCTTGACCTTGACCCCGTAAACCAATGACTTCTTCAAGCGTATCGTAGGGAGAACCGACCACTGCTAACATTTCATCTCCAGGACGGAGAACACCAAACAAAGCACAAGCGATCGCATGAGTTCCTGAAACGAACTGCACCCGCACGGCCGCAGCTTCAGAACCCATCACTTCGGCAAAAACTTTATCTAAAGTTTCTCGTCCTAAATCATCGTGACCATAGCCACTTACACCAGCAAAATGGTGTGCGCCCACACGGTGATTACGAAAAGCATCCAGCACTCGTTTTAGATTATGCTTGACCTGAGTGTCAATTCCAGAAAAAATTTCTAATAGTGCCTGTTCTGCTTGCCGCAGCTGTTCTAAGCTGTTCATCAGTTCCTCGTTCAAAAAAAAATTAAATTATAAATATGCGGATTTTAAGATCGCGCAGACTAGGCTGGAAAATTCAAATTCAGGTTACTGCATGACAATTGCTACCTCAACTAAACCTCAAATTAACTGGGTTAATACCCTGTTCTTCATTGCACTGCACATCGGCGCTTTATTTGCCTTTGTTCCTGGTAACTTTAGCTGGACGGCAGTTGGTGTGGGTTTCTTGCTGTATTGGGTGACTGGCGGCTTAGGCGTTACTCTAGGATTTCATCGCCTTGTCACCCACCGCAGTTTTCAAACTCCCAAGTGGCTAGAGTATCTTCTAGTTTTCTTTGGGACACTTTCGTGTCAAGGAGGCCCAATTGAGTGGATCGGGACACATCGCATTCATCATCTAAACTCTGATACTGACGCTGATCCCCATGACTCTAATAAAGGCTTCTGGTGGAGCCACATGGATTGGCTGATTCATTATTGTCCCGCTCACGCTGACGTTCCTCGTTTCACCAAAGACATTGCCGAAGACCCAGTTTATCAGTTTTTAGAAAAATATTTCATTTTGATCCAGGTTGCTCTAGGCGTATTGCTTTTACTTCTAGGTGGCTGGCCTTTCGTTATTTGGGGAATCTTTGTTCGCATTGTCTGGGTTTACCACTGCACCTGGTTGGTAAACAGCGCTACTCATAAATTTGGCTATCGGAGCTATGATTCTGGGGATAAATCGACTAATTGCTGGTGGGTAGCCGTATTAGTTTTCGGTGAAGGCTGGCATAATAACCATCATGCTTTTCAATATTCAGCTCGTCATGGGCTGGAATGGTGGGAAATCGATTTAACTTGGATGACTGTCCAATTGCTGCAAGCAGTTGGTCTGGCTACTAACGTGAAGTTGGCCCCAACAAAAGTTAGTTAGGAGTTAGGAGTTAGGAGTTAGGAATTGAAGTTGAAGTTTGGAGTTATGATGCATAACGTTTTTAACTCATAACTCATCACTTCTAACTCCTCACTTTTCAAAAAATAACTCCTAACTTTTCAAAAAGCTATTTACTGGTGCGCTTGTGTCGGTTAGATTGCTATAATCCGAAGCGCTAATATTAAGAATTTTTGCGGCAAGTCACTTTTTTGGTGACTTGGTGGAGGAGTTTGTTGTTTCTCAGGTGTCCATGACTACATCAATTATTAATAGCCAGAAACTAAGTGACGAGCCTAGTAATTCCGACTTTCGGCTCAAAGATATTGTCAAAACCCTGCCACGGGAATGTTTTCAGCAGAACAGTCGCAAAGCTTGGACACAAGTACTGCTCAGTGTCTTGGCGGTTGGCTTGGGCTATTACAGCCTGATTATCACTCCTTGGTTTCTCTTGCCCCTAGCTTGGATTTTTACGGGCACCGCTTTAACAGGTTTTTTTGTAATTGGCCATGATTGTGGTCACAGGTCTTTTGCCAAACGTCGTTGGGTAAATGATTTGGTAGGGCATTTCTTCATGATGCCGTTGATTTACCCGTTTCACAGTTGGCGCATTAAGCATAATTATCACCATACTCATACCAACAAGCTGGATGAGGACAACGCTTGGCATCCAATCAGACCGGAAGTGTTTGAAAATTGGGATACAACCCGGCAGTCTGCTTTTAAGCTGTTTATGCGTAAACGCCTTTGGTGGGTAGGTTCCATTGGACATTGGGCTGTGGTGCATTTTGATTGGCGGAACTTCAAAACTAAAGACCAATCGAGTATCAAGCTTTCTGTGGCTGTAGTAGTTGTGTTTGCAGCGATCGCTTTCCCACTTCTCATCGCTACAACTGGCATCTGGGGATTTGTCAAGTTTTGGCTAGTGCCCTGGATGATTTACCATTTTTGGATGAGTACTTTTACTATTGTTCACCACACTGCCGCAGATGTTCCTTTTGCGACAGCGAATAAGTGGAACGAAGCTTTAGCACAGCTAGCTGGCACTATTCATTGCGATTATCCGCGCTGGGTAGAAATCCTGTGTCATGATATCAATGTTCATGTCCCTCATCATATTTCCACTGCGATTCCTTCTTATAATTTGCGGCTAGCTTACAGCAGCATCAAAGAAAATTGGAAGCCTTATCTCCATGATGAGTGTCAGTTTTCTTGGCCTTTAATGAAGCAGATTACAGACCAATGTCAACTATACACAACTGATGTTGGTTATAAGACTTTCAACGAACATTACACAGAGAGATAAATAGCGCTGCGATCGCACTCACGCTCTTGAACTAACGAGAGCGTTTATCATGCTGTGTTTAAATAGAATCTGGCAATTTTTTACTAACTAAAATTTTTAAACTAATTGCCAGAAATTATCCCCTTGTGTGTTAGCGATCGCTAGTATCGTGGGCATCCTAGAGGTGAGATTATCTTGTCTCAAATCAAGTTCCGCTTTATATCCAACAAAAGAATCCAGTGCCATCAAATATCATTACTTCCAATAATCCTCCTGGCTTTGAAACGTCTGAGGATACAACTAAATTACCTTTCACTCTTCAGGATTTAAAAGCTGCAATTCCTGCTGAATGTTTTCAGCCGAATGTGACAAAATCACTTTTTTACTTTTTTCGTGATATCCTGATTATCGGTCTGCTTTATGCAGTTGCTTCTTACCTGGATTCTTGGCTTTTCTTTCCGATTTTCTGGCTAATGCAAGGAACGATGTTTTGGGCTTTGTTTGTGGTCGGGCATGACTGCGGACACCAATCTTTTTCTAAACAGAAATGGCTCAACGATTTGATTGGACATCTTTCTCACACACCAATACTTGTTCCTTATCATGGTTGGCGGATTAGTCACAGAACTCACCACAAAAATACTGGCAATGTTGATAACGATGAAAGCTGGTATCCTGTGACAGAATCCCAATATAAAGATATGCCTTTAGCCCAAAAGATAGGCAGATATTATGTTTTTCTCTTGGCTTATCCTGTATATCTGTTTAAGCGTTCTCCTAATAAGGAAGGCTCCCACTTTTTACCCAGTAGTTCGCTTTTCAAACCATCAGAAAAATGGGATGTCATCACTAGTACAGTACTTTTGATTGGCATGGTAGGCTTGCTAGGTTTCCTCACCTACCAATGGGGTTGGATGTGGTTGCTGAAATATTACGCTGTGCCCTACCTGGTGTTCATAGTTTGGCTAGATTTGGTGACATTCTTGCACCACACTGAGCCAGAGCTTCCCTGGTATCGTGGAGAAGATTGGACTTTCCTCAAAGGCGCAATTTCCAGCATTGACCGTAATTATGGTTTGATCAATCATATCCATCACGATATCGGTACTCATGTTGCTCACCATATATTCCTTAACATCCCTCACTACAATTTGCTGAAAGCAACTGAGGCAATAAAACCAGTGATGGGTGAGTATTTCCATAAATCGGAAGAACCGATTTGGAAGTCAGTATGGAATTCATGTATCAACTGCCATTTTGTCCCTGATACTGGTAGTAAGGTTTACTACACATCCAATAAGAAGTTAGCTAAAGACTAAGATTCAGATTCCCGACTCCTCTAAAGAAGTCGGGAATCTTGTATTTTCGTCAATGCTTTCTGGCTATTGACCGTTTAGTAGTCTTTCATTTGGACCAACTTTATAAAAATTGTATTAAAGATTACCTAAATACCTTGCTAAAACTTACTTATTGAGGCGCGTTGACGTAGCCCGCCGCAGGCATCGCATATTAAATTATTAATGACTTTAATTTTGCCATTATTTGAGCGTCTTTAGCTTGTGGTAAATTCTATTAAAATACAGAGGTAAAATAAAAATAAATAGACAGATGGCATTGGCGTAACCCGTCGCAGGTATTATGAATTCTTGCCCCTACCCTTACAGGAAGATTTATTTTCTCCAAGCTCTTGCTGTCTCGGTGGGTAAAGATTAACATATCTGTGGGCGCAGGTAATGCTCCATCAAACAAAGCCTGACAAAAGTGAAGAACCCTTAGACAGTCTACTTTGAATCCTGTTGAGCGCCAGTTAAATTTATCTGCATATAGTGACTTAAGATAGAGTTATAAATCAGCACAGACTATAGTATAGAGAATTTACTCAAAACTTTTTCGAGCTTTAAAATCAGAGGTATCAATGATTATAACTAATTTTAGCAAACAAAGAAATGAATTTAAAGAACCTAAAGTACTTAAGGCTAAACCACATTGGCAAGGTCAAAATTTGAACGATACCGCTGTCAAAAGTAAAGATACCAAGATGGGAGATACTGCACCTGATAGTTCGATTTTTAATAGCCTAAATCGTGGTCGAGTTGCTATTTTTATTGATGGCTTAAGTTTATTTCATACAGCTTTACAACTCGGCATCGAAATTGACTACGTTAAATTGCTTTGTCATTTAACTAACGGTTCAAGGCTGTTGCGTGCTTTCTTCTATACTGGGGTTGATCTTAGCAATGAAAAGCAACAGGGTTTTCTATTATGGATGCGTCGTAATGGCTATCGTGTTGTAGCTAAAGATATCACCCAACCAGTAGAGAATTTCAAAAAATCAAATTTGAACGTAGAAATTGCTGTAGACATGATCACTTTAGCTCCTTATTATGATACTGCCGTTTTAGTCAGTGGTGATGGTGATCTAGCATATGCTGTAAACGCTGTCAGCAGAATGGGGGTTCGGGTAGAAGTGGTAAGTCTACAAACAAGCACTAGTGAAAGCTTAATTGATGTTGCTGATTGCTTTATTGACCTCGATAGTATTAAAGCACACATTCAAAAAGATTCTAATGTTGGCTATAGTTATCGCACGCCGTCAAACTCAAACCTTTAAAGCTTTATAGCCAAGTATAAAAGAAAAATTAGGGATTAGGGACTTGGGGACTAGTATTTTTACCTAGCACTTTCAACAGGTTGGGTGGGGTTTAAATCTCCATCCATACTTTTTACAGCCGCTAATACTGTGGCGCAAGTTTGCCTACCTTTAACAAGGAAATTTTGCTCCAATTCTTGTTATTAATTGAAATGGACATTTTAATAGTTGAAGATGAACCAGAAATTGCTCATTTAATCCAACTATCTTTAGAAAAAGAAGGATTTTTTTGTCGCATTAGTCGCGATGGCATAAATGCCTTGCGGATGTTTCAGGAGCAACCACCTGATTTAATCATTCTAGATTTAATGATTCCTGGTTTGGATGGGTTGGAAGTTTGTGCCAGGATTCGCCAGAAACCAGGTGCAAAAGATCCTTACATTTTGATGCTCACAGCTAAGGGTGAAGAAATTGATCGCGTGATTGGGTTGTCTACAGGTGCTGACGATTACATGGTCAAACCTTTTAGCCCCAGAGAATTGGTAGCTAGAGTGCGGGCACTATTGCGGCGTAGCCTCCGGCAAGGGGGACAACATCAAATCAATCGTACCCAACACTTTATTGTCAATGTAGAGCAGCGCACTGCTAGTCGTCAGCTGAATTCTCAAGAGGTTGAAGTTTTGGACTTAACTACCCTAGAATTTAACTTGCTAACTACCTTTGTCAGCAATCCTGGTCGAGTTTGGAACCGCACTCAACTAATTGATAAACTTTGGGGAGATAACTTTTTTGGCGATGAACGAGTAGTAGATACTCATGTAGCTCGGTTGCGAAAAAAGATTGAGCCTGATTCGGCAAATCCTACTTTTATTAAAACTGTTGTTGGGGTTGGCTATAAATTTGAAGATCCTCTGGTAGCGTAAATGTTATGAAGATGGGGCTGAGAGAGCGCCTATTTTTCTCCCATTTAGTAGTAATGATTGTGGGGGTAGCTAGTCTGGTAAGCATCAGCAAAATCTCTTCCCCCCGCTTGTTTATCTTGCATTTGGAACGATTAGAAAATCAGGGGTTCAACTTAATCAATGTTCGTACTAAATTGGTTACAGGATTTGAATTTGCTTGGCAGCGAAGCACTATTTGGTCAGTCTTAGTTGGTAGCACCGCAGCTGGAGGATTGAGTTACTGGGTGTCTAGACGAATTATGCAACGCTTGACGGAGATGGAACAAATCACCCAAAAATTTGCTGCTGGTCAGATGGATGCACGATTACCTTTGTCTGACATTCCAGAACTTAATAGACTGGGTGCTAGTTTCAACCGGATGGCAGCCAGTTTAGAAGGAGTAGAAGCGCGGCGGCAAGAAGTGATTGGTGACATGACCCATGAACTACGGACACCATTAACAGTTGTGCGCGGTTACTTGGAAGAATTGGCTGATGGGGAAATTGAAGCTTCTCCTGAAATTTATCGGCGTTTAGCTAAAGAAACTAGGCGTTTAGAGCGGTTGGTAAACGATTTGCAAGAACTGTCTAAGGCAGAAGCTGGTTATTTGCCAATTAATATACAACGGGTAAATCTGCGTCCGTTGTTAGAGTCATTGGTGGAGAAATTCACTGACCAGTTGTTGGAAGATGGGCCAGTTTTGCTTTTACAATGTCCATCTGTGCTACCTCCTGTATTGGCAGATATTGACCGGACAGAACAGGTGTTGGTTAATTTGCTAGGTAATGCAGTGCGTTACACTAACGAAGGTTCAATTACCATTCGCGTTGGAACTGAAGCATCTCGACTCTGGATTGCGGTTATAGATACAGGTATTGGTATCGCTCCAGAGAATTTGCCCCATGTGTTTGAACGCTTCTGGCGAGCCGACCAATCGCGCGATCGCCATTCGGGAGGTACTGGTATTGGCTTAACTATTTCCCGTCGTTTGATTGAGCTACAAGGCGGTCAGATTCACGTAGAAAGCGAGTTGGGAGTTGGCAGTACGTTTCGGTTTCTTCTGCCTTTGGCTTAAGTTGAGTCAAAACCTGGAGATACAAGGGATTGACATAAGCTAGTCACGGTTGTGTCATACCTAATTGTTAATTTGAAAGTGTCCAAAATCTTGTTTTTTGAATAGATACCAAGATTTTGGAATTGTATTAAATATGTTAATTTGGCATTTGGGTAGAATTCTGTATGTCTTTTTTTGTTCTGGCTGCTTTTTTAGTTAGTTTACTCAGTGTTTCAGGTTATGCTGCGATCGCCTACCTGTTCCCTCAAAATCGTTCCCAAGACTGAGCAAATAACAATCTTTTGCTATTTTTGGTTTACTATTGCGATCGCAAAGCCGTCGTATCCTTTGCTGCCCACAGTCTGGATCGCCGTAGCGCTGAGGCGTGGCTCAGAGGCAAGCTGTTCGTTGAAGCGACGCACTCCTTGGACATTAGGATCGTTACTAGTGGCATCAACCACTGCTCCGTTACGCACAACATTATCGGCGATGATCAGGCTGCCGCAACGGGAAAGCTTGAGCGCCCATGTCAAATAATCTGGATTGTTTGGTTTATCTGCATCAATAAAAATCAGGTCAAATGTATGACCCTCTGCGGCAATATCTGGCAGCGTAGAGAGTGCCTGTCCGAGGCGCAGGTCAACAATGTCGGATAGACCAGCGTGGGCGATATTGGCGCGGGCGACTTCAGCGTGCTTTGGGTTAGCCTCAAGCGTAATCAGACGGCCGTCGCTGGGTAACGCCCGTGCTAGCCAGATAGTACTGTAGCCACCCAGCGTGCCAATCTCTAGGATGGTTCGCGCCCCTTGGATTTGCGCCAACAGCAGCAGCAGTTTGCCCTGGTTTGGTGAAACGTTATGCGGTGGCAGCCCGGCTGCGGCGCTGGTCTGGAGAGCTACATCCAGCACAGGATCGGGCGGCACAAGCAAATCGGTAAAGTAATCATCGACCGCAGTCCATTGTTCCTGAGTCATGTATCAACCCGCAATAAAATAGTCGAGATTACGTGTCTGAAATTGCTTCATTGGAGATTATTTTAACATTCATCCATCTGGGAAATAACAGTTACGCGTTTCAATCCCTAATAGCGGGACTTAGACATTTTTGAGCAAAAATAAGCCTCAAACCCATACAGAGCAAGGAAAATACATCAAAGACTCAAAATGCTTGAAACCTAGTCTAATCAAAAGGTTTCAAACTCATAATACTTCGCATCTCTGTTTAAATTATGTTTTCCGAGAAAATCCTAGCTTCTTGTTTATGAATAAGATACCAAGTCCAAAGAAGAAGAGAGCAAAGTTACTATTGGGTTCGGGTACTGAGGTGACGTTATCAAGTGACTCAAATCTAATAAAATCCAATTGGTAAGCTGAATTCACACAACAATTAAAGAAAAAACTACCGTCGTTAGACTGATCGCCAAATGCGACAGTACCAACTACACTTTCGTTTTGTGGTGTTATACCAGTACGTGTTAGTACAGGAGTTGCAGTACCCGCAATGATGTCGGCAAAAGAGTTATCCACGTAGACATTCAACTTGCCATCTGTATAACTAATTGCGTATTCATGAAAAACAGAAGTGTCAATTGCAAAGCTATCCCCTACTAAGTCAGACCACTGTATACTGTTTTCACCTACAGTTAATGAATTAGCCCGATCTATGTTAGAACCCAAATAATTACCATTAGTGTCAAAAAATTGTTGTGCAAAAGGTGATAAACCCAAACCATAGTCAAAAGAGTTGAAAGAAGAACGCAGTACTTTTACACCCAACGAAATTATATAGTTGGTAGCATTAATATTTCTGCTATACAGATTAACTGCTGTTCCGGTAGTACTAACACTTAATACATCACTCGGTTTACCACTGAATTGTGGTGTTACCGTTATCGTACCATTTGGTTCTCCAAAACTGTCTACTTGCCAACCAACAGCGTCGGGTGTGCCGCTTCCGTCAAAGAGGAATGTTGCTGCTTGTGCCGCAGAAGGTAAACCAACACCAACGCAACCTAGAACAAGACTAGCAGTAGCAATGCCCAGCTTTTGAGTTAATTTCATTAGGAAATTTTTCAAATATTAATTAAAGTTGGATGATTTTAGCATTAAAACGTAGATTAATGGTTCCAAGTAGCAATGGAATGTGCAACCCGCACTCCGGAACTTTTAATAAACTATTATTTAATGTTTTTATCTAGATAAAGAAAAATAATATTTACTAATTCTTTATCGTTACGCAAAGTACATAAATTTCCAGTGAATTTGCTTGAAGTAAAGTAAAAACGAATGAGATTAAAATCGCTGACCTGTAGTCACTTCAAATCTAACTTCTCCTTGGTCGCTAATTCCTAAGTCGCCTCGAATCAGCCCAAAGGATGAATTGACTCGCAATCCTAAGCCGTAACCAAAACCACTTCCAGGTTTGTCTCGCAGCACTCCTGGTTCTCCTAGCACGGTTTCGCTAGAGCCGAAATCTGAGGCTAAGTCAGTAAAGAGTACTCCCCCTACTGACTGAAAAAGTGGAAAACGATATTCAACGGAAGCTAAACCATAACTCCGACCACTGGCAACTTTACCATAACCGTAACCTCTGACAGAATCTAGCCCACCAATATTAAAGGCATCAGCTGGTGGAAAGTCTCCAATAGTCGTACCAATTTGTAAGTTAATAGCCAACATTTCTGGATTATCGGTTGGTCTACCATTACCTATCCAACTCACTGGTAAATACTGAATATAGTCTCCTTGTAGGCGGTTGCTGGAAATATTGCCCAGTCCAATGGGAATCGCTTGTTCTATGCTGAAGGTGAGGATTGATCCTTGAGTCGGATTATCTCGGCGATCGCGTTGATCTCTGGATACAGCAAATGATACTGTAAATAGGTCATCAATTCCAGTACCGCTAACAGATAGGGGACTACCTAATCTATCGACCTGTGCAACGTTATATTCTTGATCGCGTAGGCTAATCCGGGTATAGTTGAGAGCCACGGTTGTATCCCAGTCATCAAAAGAGCGTAAGAGTCCTACAGAACCGCCAAACCTTCCCTCTCGCACTTTGTTGCCGTTAGACAATCTAATATCTTCGTTGAAAGTTCCCGATATATTTCGACTACGAAAACCTCTAATGCTATAGCCTAAGCGATTTGGTTCTTCAGGACGATAACGACTAGTGAATTGACCATTAAACTGGACATCTTTACTGCTAAACTGCACAGTTGTATCTAACTTATCATTCAGACCGCTAATATTTGCATCTTTGTAACCGACCCGTCCGAATAGCCCAACATCTTCATTATTACCGCCTCCTAAGATGAAAGAAGGGAAGCTACGCTCTTTGATTTCATAAATGATATTAATACTAGAAGCATTTTCTTCAGAGTAAACATTGACTTGATTAAATGACTCTAATCTCCTCAATCGTTGTAAGTCTGCTTGAAGTAAATCCTCACGGAATATCTGACCTGGTTTGAGTTTCAGCAAACCAATAATAAAATCTGTCTGAGTGCGCCCTTTGATTGGCTGACCTTTATCATCAAACAATTCATCTTTGCCATTAATAAAACGAATCTGGATGTTTTTGACAAATTTTTGGGAAATTTCAAACGTCTGGCTATCTCCTAAAGTTGTTCCTATATAATCACCATATTTGGCATAACCTCCTTCTATATGAATCGTAGCTTTTGGGGTCACAATACCACTAGCCTCATCTTGAGTCAGAGGTTGCGAGTCTGCAAGGGCCTGTGGATTTTCCCCACCCACTAACATTACTGCGATGCCTACGGCGGCAAGCAACGCAACTACAGTTATTTGAACTTGCATATTGGAAATCCGTTAGTGTTATTAAGTTTACAGCATAGATCGGATCTCTTGTGCGTAAGTTCTAGATTAATTTTGCTATTGGTTATCCAAAGACGGTTGCTTGTTTTGCCAGTACTCAGTATAATTTTTCAGACTATTTTCAAATTGCGATGACCTCCGGCGGGTGGTTACGCCATCGCTCTTGATAAAGTCCTCAAAGGTTTAGAAGTTGCGCTGCTGCTAGGAGAGGGTATAGTCTGGAAAATAGAACCTCTTCCCGAAAGCTATGACAGAGAAATACTTAGGTTTAAAGCTCTTGTTTGGCTTTTCTATAGATAATTAAAATGGGGAATTATCTAGTAAATCCACTTACACATAAAATGCCATGAGAGAACAACCTAAACAACAAATGCGTATATGGGCGATGTTGTGTCATTTCTCGGCTTTGTTAGGATGGATATTATTGTTTTTTTTAGTGTTTATTGGCATTCCTGTATATTTACCCCTAAATCTTTTAGTTCCAGTCATGATTTGGCGATGTAAAAAAGCACAGTATCCCTGGATTGATTTACAAGGAAAGGAATCTATAAATTTTCAAATTTCTTTAACATTATATACCTTTATTACCATAGCAATATCCTTAATTTTGCTGTTAACTAGCTTTGGTGTGGCAGTGACTACCAATGGTTCATTCCATGAAATAAAAAATACTTTAGATAGCTTATTAACTGTACTTATGTCATTAGTTTTATTCAAATTGGTATTACAATCGTTTGTAGTAAGTTTTGCTGCTATTAAAGCTTACAATGGAGAGCATTATCGTTACCCATTGACTATTAGAATTTTACGGTAAGAAAAGCGTGGTAACACTTTTTAAGAACGAAAAAGTTCACAAAAATCAGGGAATAAGAATTATATGATTGGAGTTGCGATCGCAGGCACTGGATTTGGTCAAAAAGTCCACATACCGGGATTTCAAGCACATCCTCAAACTGAGCTAGTTGCTGTTTATCACCGAGATATAAATAAAGCTAAAGCCATAGCAGAATCCTATAATATTCACCACGCCTCCGACTCACTTGCTGAGATTGTGGCATTACCGGAAGTGCAAGCAGTCAGTATCTCTACACCGCCATTTTTGCACTATGAAATGGCAAAAACCGTATTGCAAGCTGGGAAACATTTATTACTAGAAAAACCTACAACCTTAAATGCAGTTGAAGCTAAAGAGCTTTATCAGTTAGCTAAAGTAAAAGGCGTTATTGCAACTGTAGACTTTGAATTTCGTTTTGTACCAGCATGGCAGCTGTTTGCTGAACTATTATCAGAAGACTATGTGGGTAAGTTGCGCCTAATTAAAATTGATTGGTTAGGTTCTTCTCGTGCTGATACTTCACGCCCTTGGAATTGGTATTCTGACAAGGATAAAGGAGGCGGTGCATTGGGATCTTTGGGTTCTCACGCCTTTGATTACATTCACTGGTTATTTGGGCCAGTCCGTAGATTAAGCGCCCATTTAACTACTGCGATTCCTACACGAGTTGACCCTGTTAGTGGGGAATCTAAGCCAGTTAATACGGATGATAACTGTATATTAACCCTAGAATTAGCGAATGGTACACCTTGCCAACTTTCTATCAGTGCAGTTGTTCATGCACCCAGAACCCATTGGGTAGAAGTATATGGCGATCGCGGTACATTAATTGTGGGCAGTGAAAATCAAAAAGATTATATACATGGTTTTCGTGTTTGGGGTTCCCAGCCAGGTAAACCTTTAACAGAAATAGAAATACCGAATCGGTTAATTTTTCCCAAAAATTATGCTGATGGGCGCATCTCAGCATTTATCCGCGTAGTAGACCAATGGGTACAAGGAATTAACCGCAATCAGGAAATTATACCATCGCTACGAGAAGGAATTTATTCTCAGCTGTTGATGGATTTATCCCATGAATCTCATATAAAAGCAAGTTGGGTAGATGTACCAAGCTTGGAAGACTTTATTAGCAACTAAAGAGAAAATGAGCAAAACTCCCCGCATTCATATCCCGCCAGAAGTAAAAAAATATGTTTTTCAACGTGACAAATACCAATGCCAAAGTTGCGGTAAAACTACTGAAGAAACTAACCTCAGCATTGACCATATCATTCCCCTTTTTCGTGGTGGTCAAAATGATATTAGCAATCTACAAACCCTCTGTTTAACGTGCAATCAGCAGAAATCAAGCAACATTGATTCCCGCTTCCAGCGATATTTTCAACTTTAGGTTAGGATTGGATGAGCTATTAATTTCTCACGATCTATGCCTCAAAATCACAATAGCAATTCTCTAAGACTCTTCAATATTAAAACTACGATTTTCTACGTCTTCGCGGTCATAGGTGTTTTAGTAATAGCCTTTCCCTGGCTATATGAGGTTAAAGCTAAAGCTGGGATCAATATATCACGTAGCCGCCATGCAGGAACCTTTTTTGAGAAACATACCCGCGGACTCTTCAGGTGTGAGTGGCTTTATCCCTATCATTGCGATCGCTCCCAGGTTAAGTAAAGGAAATTAAAAAGAAAAGGGGAAATTTTTCCCCTTTTCTTTGCGTGAAATTTTTATCTCAACTGACTTAACCGAACTTGATATGACCTCGTTCCCAATCTCTAACTAGGAACGAGATTTTGACTGAAGTTAACACCAATGCATGGCTGTGATGCGCTACATCCCTAACTGATTTGAGATCACGCTAACATCAACGGCTAACTTTTTGCCCAACTTGAGCAACTGAAGACACTGATTATCCGCTTCATTTCCAAGGCTAGTAATACACACCGGCGCTATCTGACTTTGCAGACAACTAAAATAGAGTTCTTGCGATCGCTGTAGGGAAACGTCAATATTTAGTTGATCCCCGACATCAATTAATCGCTCCAATAGTTGGATGTCTGCATTAAAGCTACCATTAGCATCGTGCAACAATTGCCAGAGCAAGCGCGCAATTAACTGTTCTAACATCTGCTTACCATCGGGAATATTCAGCCGACAACGCAGATGTTTTGCTTCAGTAGCGATCGCTTCCAATTCTAATATATGACTCCAACTCTTTTGGGGATCAGCGATATCTTGCTCAAGCGATCGCAATGTCATCAGACAGCGATGCCCTAAAGCAATATCGGCTGCTACCTGCAATTCTTGCGGTACTGCTATTTCATCTCGATGAAACGCCATCAGCACACCATAATTATCACGGTAGGCTTGAGTATACAACTGTCCTAAACGTGTCAGCGTTTCCTCACTCAGCAGCCGCATAATCCGGTGGCGTTCTTCAGCAAATAGATTTTGCAAGTTGAAAGCTTCTTCGCCAAATAGCTGTGTCATCGCCAAGATAGTATGAGCTGCACTAGCTTGTTTTAGTGCGCCAAATAGCTTTTCTTTTAATTGGCTGTAGTCACGCCGTCCAGTAAATTGTTGAATGCAGCAATGGAAATCCCAGCCTCCCAAATGGAGAACCGCAAAGACCAAATGCTCGCTTTCCCAAGTAATCTCTGATACCAGCTTTAAATTTCCTACAGCCAGAGTTAGCGATCCCATGCGTTGCAGTTGGTAATCTAGCTCATTAGCAGCGTAGCAATAAACCTTTTTCTGGTAACGCTGAGACTGTTTATCCGCAGCATCTTTTCTAGGCAAGGAATTGTGCGTTTCTGCTGGTTTGTGATTGGTAAATATGGAAGTAATGGCGTAATGGGCTGCTACTTGCTTAAAGCCAAGCTGGGCAGTTAACACGAGTTGCCGATAAATTTCACCACCGTGTTTGAAGTCATCGACATTGCTGGGGGCTAAACCAAGACGTTTGACGAAACCCTTTTCCAACTGCACACCAGCCACTTCCCCTGCCAATTCCAAAGCACGCCCGGCGTAGCGGAGAATTTGTGTCCCCTCTGGACGGGAAATTTCTTCAAAAAACCAACCGCAACTAGTGAACATCAACAAAGCGTGACGCTGCATTTCCAATAGCCGGAGAGCGTCTACTTGTTCGGCTGCGGTTAGTTTGTGGGTTTGATGACGGGCTAGGAAACGGTTGACATTGGTAGCAGAGCGATCGCGCATTACTTGGATATATTCATCTCGTGCTTGCCAGGGATCACGAAATAACTGCCTACCATGTTCTTCATACACCTCAGTTAGCTGATCCCGCAGCCAATTTAGGGCATCCCGCAGAGGACGACGCCATTTCTGATGCCAAATGCTGCCTTCTCCACCGCAACCACAGTCATCCTGCCACCTATCTACACCGTGGGCACAACTCCAGGCTGTGACTGATTTTAATTCCACTTCCCAACCGGGAGAATTTAAGCTGAGGTAATGGGCAAAGTTCGTCACCGTCCAACCCTGTTGAGGAAACTCTTTAGTAAAAGCGTAGGCTAAAGTTTTCTCAGTTCCCTTTTTGTGATGTCCGAAGGTTTCACCATCCGTTGCCACAGAGATTAACTGTGTTGGCCGATGATCCCCACGCACAGCCGAACCGATACGTCCAGCAAAGCGGCTGGCATTATAAACGACATCACTAAAACCCATATCCCGCGATATCGGGCCATCGTAGAAGAAGATATCAATGTAAGGGGAGGAGTGGTTACTATCCCCATTCCCCTCTTTGATTGCACTCAGAGGTGAAGATGAAGTGTCTAGTGTGGGCTTCAAATAACAGCGATAGGGACGGGTGGGATCAATCTGGCTACCACCGACTTCGTGCCATTCAGGATTGGGATGATCTTCAGTGGGGACGGGACGGCAACGTAGTGCTTGAGATGGTGCAAGGATAATAAAGCGAATACCCTCAGCAACAAGAGCTTCTAGGGTGGCATAATCCACACCTGTTTCTGCTAACCACATCCCTTCGGGATCGCGGCCAAAGCGGGAGCGGAAGTCTTCTTTACCCCAGCGAATTTGGGTATATTTGTCGCGTTCATTCGCCAGAGGCATGATGATGTGATTGTATACTTGCGCGATCGCATTGCCATGACCATGCAGGCGATCGCTACTCTTGGCATCCGCCTCTAAAATGCGCTGATAAACCTCCACATCGTAGCGTTCTAGCCACGACATCAGCGTTGGCCCGATATTAAAACTAAAATACTCGTAATTATTGACGATCTTCACCACTTCGCCTTGGTCATTTAAGACTCTGGCAAAGGCATTTGGACGATAGCATTCCCAATGAATCCGCTCATTCCAGTCATGGAAAGGTGCAGCGCTCGGTTGGCGTTCAATTGCGTCCAGATAGGGGTTTTCCCTTGGTGGCTGGTAAAAATGACCATGCACCGTCACATAAACACCATTAGCCTTTCTCAGGGGATCGGTTTCATGAGTGTTTTTGGGATCTGAATGTAATGTTAACGTTGAGCCAGAGCTAGCTGGCATTTCAGCAGCAGAAGTCATGTATATTTATCCAAAACAAAAAACTTGCAGTTGCACCGAAAACATTGTGCGTAAAGCTTTCTACAATAGTTTGAGCACAAAATCCGGTATAAACAACAACTATGGAATCAAACCAAATTATTGACAAATCTTTCTTATTCTAGTGGGAAATCTGCGTTATCGCACAGCCCTTTCCCTGAAGGCTTAAATGTAATTAGCCATTGAACAAGGACTCGGTTAGGGGTTTTCTGGTTAGCAGCGCCAATCAAAATTTTAATTGTCTTTTAATATATTAAAACCGATTTTTGATGTAATAATTTGGCTCAAATTCATACTTTTGCAACAAAAAATTAGGAAAACTCCTTAAATCGCAATCTTATTTTACATACAGACTATTGAACTGAAAACAGTACAATTTCTGAATTGCTCTACAGGCGGTTGAGAGTATCCTATTGGAGTGCTGAGTGAAAGTAATTGTTAATTCAACACTCCAAATTTAAAATTTAGGATTTATCGCTGTGAATGATACCCTCATACCAAGGCAACAAATGTCAACTAAAAACATTATTCTTCTGGTTTTATTACTATTTATCCCAGTTTCCCTAGCAGCCCACTTTCTGGAGTGGGGAGAATTGATAGTTTTCATTACAGCTGGATTGGCAATTCTGCCCTTAGCAGCTTGGATGGGTACAGCCACCGAAGAAATTGCTGTTGTAGTGGGGCCATCAATGGGGGGCTTGTTAAACGCCACCTTTGGCAATGCTACAGAATTAATTATCGCCCTAGTGGCGTTGAATGCTGGGTTAATAGATGTAGTCAAAGCCAGCATCACGGGATCGATTATTAGCAACTTACTACTGGTGATGGGTTTCTCCATGCTTTTGGGGGGACTACGCTATAAAGAACAGACATTTCAGCCAATTGTGGCGCGGGTGAATGCTGATGCGATGAATTTGGCAGTGATTGCCATTTTGATGCCAACGGCAATGAATTATACCTCTCTAGGAATTAATGAACAAACACTGCAAGATTTTTCTATTGCTGTTGCTGTGGTGTTAATCCTGGTTTATGCTCTAACACTGCTATTTTCGATGAAAACCCATTCCTATCTATATGATGTGGGTGTAGCGGAGACAGAAGAAGAGGAAACCCCTCATGCTAAACCAAATATGATGTTGTGGGTTAGCGTGTTGCTAGTATGTACCTTAATGGTGGCAATTGAGTCAGAAATGTTAGTTGATTCTCTGGAAGTGGCCACATCTCAGCTAGGTTTGACGGCGCTGTTTACAGGGGTGATTTTAGTTCCCATCGTCGGTAACGCGGCTGAACACGCTACAGCAGTCACCGTGGCAATGAAAAATAAGATGGATCTTTCCCTTTCGGTAGCTGTGGGATCAAGTATGCAGATTGCCCTATTTGTCGCACCTGTGTTAGTTATAGCAGGGCGGATATTGGGTAAACCAATGGATTTGGATTTCCAACCCTTTGAATTAGTAGCTGTGGTTGCGTCAGTGTTAATTGCAAACAGTATTAGTTCCGATGGTAAATCCAATTGGCTGGAAGGGACTTTGTTATTAGCTACCTATACAGTGTTGGGATTCGCCTTTTACTTCCATCCAGTTATAGAAGGTATTGGATAGTTAGCAAGCAGTACGACGCCGAATATCCCGTTGTAGATATGGCTTATAGTTTAACCTATACGCAATGTCTACGACGGGCTATCCGGCGTCGCTCTTGATTATGAATAATGACTTACTCTCAAGAGCAGGGAGCGTCAAAGCCTGATACTGGATAATTGGTAAATCTAAACCCCATTTTATCTGGGACAGGAGAAAATAAAGAGATATAAGAGCGATCGCCTTTATGAGCTACTGCCTTAATCCCCATTGTCCCAAGCCTGAAAATCCTCATGATGTCAAGTTTTGCCGGACTTGTGGTTCTAAGTTACTCCTCAAAGAACGTTACCGTGCTATCAAACCAATCGGACAAGGTGGTTTTGGCAAAACCTTTCTAGCTGTGGATGAGGATAAACCCTCAAAACCACGCTGCGTTATTAAGCAATTTTATCCCCAATCCCAAGGCACTAACACTCTTGCCAAAGCCGTAGAGCTATTTAACCAAGAAGCGGTGCAGTTAGATGAATTGGGCAAACATCCTCAAATTCCCGAACTACTGGCATATTTTACCCAAGAAAACCGGCAGTATCTTGTACAAGAATTTATCGACGGGCATAACTTAGCTCAGGAATTAGCGCATAGGGGTGCTTTTAGTGAAACGCAAATCCGGCAACTATTGAATGATTTATTGTCAGTTTTGCAATTTTGCCATGCTAGACACGTAATTCACCGCGATATTAAGCCAGAAAATATTATTTTACGTGAGAGCGATCGCAAACTAGTTTTAGTAGATTTTGGTGCTGCTAAATCTGCCACTGGCGCCGCCTTAAATCAAACTGGTACAAGTATTGGTAGCCCAGAATATGTTGCCCCTGAACAAATGAGGGGTAGGGCTGTTTTTGCTAGCGATATTTACAGTTTGGGGGCTACTTGTATTAATTTATTAACAGCGCGATCGCCCTTCGATTCCTATGATACCAACAACGATGCTTGGGTTTGGCAGCAATATTTGAAAACTCCTGTTAGTAATCAGTTGAGTCGCATTCTCAACAAAATGTTAGAGAGTATTCCAATTCGGCGTTATCAAACAGTAGATGAAGTTCTCAAAGATTTAAATCAACAGTCACAATTAGCAGCCACGCCAGCGATTTCACCAAAATCTATTCCTCACTCGCCACCCAATTCTCCACCTGCTTTTGTATCGCCATCTCCTAGTCAAATTGATCTAGAATTAGAACAAATGAAAACCCAGTTTTTGGGTAGTAACAAACCTCACTCAAATAAAATACAACCAGCAAACCCTACATCTCAGCCTTCTAGTAAAAATGAAATAGATCAAGAATTAGAAGAATTAAAAGCTAAATATCTTGGTAATAACAATCCTTAAAATTTATCTGGTAAAACAATTAATTTGTCCCCTCTCCAATAAGTTTAAATTCTTTACCGATATATTCTATACAGTTTTATCTGGAATGACATTACCTCTGATATTTGAAATGTATAAACCGAGGAAAAGACTACAACCAGGAGATAAATATTTAACAACTTAGCTGGGGGAGGAAAAGCCGTTTTGATTCCAAAAATGGGATAATTTATTTTTTGGAGTTCCCTAAAAAGAAAGTGACTCTGAAACTCAGAGCCACTATTAAAACTGTATTCTGAAACTTTTTAACCTTTCACAATATCCTGATGTAGGTGTGTGAAAATTTACTTCTTAGCTTCAGCAATGGGTACCCATTCAGTATGGAAGCTTCCGGGCTTATCAAGACGCAGGTAGGTATGTGCGCCGAAGTAGTCGCGTTGTGCTTGAGTTAGATTTTGAGGCAAGCGATCGCGGCGATAGCTGTCAAAATAATCCAAGGATGCGCTAAATGCGGGTACTGGAATTCCTAGTGTTGCAGCTGTCGCAATCACTTCCCGCCAAGCAGTCTGTCTGTCGAGAATTGTCTGCTTAAATTCGGGAGCTAACAGCAGGTTAGGCAAAGCTGGATTTTCGCTAAAAGCCTTCTTAATCTTATTCAAAAAGCGAGCGCGAATAATACAACCACCTTTCCAAATCCGCGCCATTTCGCCCAGATCCAAATTCCAGTTATATGTTTTTGAAGCTGTGGATAGCAACGCCATCCCTTGAGCATAAGAACAGATTTTTGAGCAATAGAGAGCATCACGAACTTTATTGATGAAGTCCTTTGTTTGCCCGTCATACTTGCCACTGGGACCTGTGAGGACTTTAGATGCTGCAACCCGCTCCTCTTTAATCGAAGAGATAATCCGGGCATTAACTGCTGCTGTAATCGTGGGAATAGAGACCCCCAACTCCAACGCAGTTTGCACAGTCCAGCGTCCAGTTCCCTTTTGACCTGCTGCGTCAACAATCAAATCCACCAGGGGTTTATTTGTTTCTGGGTCAATATATGGGAAGATATTCTTCGTAATCTCAATCAAAAATGAATCGAGTTCATCGGTGGTGTTCCATTCGGCAAACACCTCATGTAGCTGAGTAGGGTTTAATCCAGCGACATTTTTCAGCAAGTCGTAGGCTTCAGCAATTAGCTGCATATCGCCATACTCAATGCCGTTGTGTACCATTTTGACATAGTGGCCAGAACCACCAGGGCCAATGTAGGTTACACAAGGGCCATCATCGACTTGGGCAGCAATTTTGTTGAAAATTGGTGATAGAAACTCATAAGAGCTTGTTGTACCTCCAGGCATCAGTGAAGGCCCATTTAGCGCTCCTTCTTCACCGCCACTGACACCCATACCAAGATACCGAAGCCCTGCGGGTTCTAATTCCTGAGTGCGTCGTTCTGTATCTTCAAACCAAGAGTTGCCACCGTCGATAATGATATCGCCTTCCTCTAACAAGGGTTTGAGTTGAGCAATCACCGCATCCACTGGTTTACCAGCTTGCACCATTACTAGAATTTTGCGGGGACGTTCCAATAAGGCAACGAATTCTTCCAAGGTAAAAGCGGCTTTGACGTTCCGTCCTGTAGCACGCTGCGCCATAAACGCATCCGTTTTTTCTCGGGAGCGGTTGTAAACTGCAATTGGGAAGCCATTGCGCTCCACGTTTAGAGCGATGTTCTCACCCATAACGGCTAATCCAATCACACCAAAGCTTTGTAGTGTCATAAAAAATTTCTGGCTAACTCTTGCAGATCCTTTACCTATAAGGGTAGTCCGATATTTTCCGTTCTCCCCTAAAGAAGACCTTAAGACTTGAATAAAGGGCAAAAATTCGCAACTAACACGGCTAATTAATTTTAAATTGTATCTAAATCAACAATTGACTGACAAAATTTGCAAAATTGAAATAGTCAAAGGACGCAGTAAGGAGTAACCAAATAATGCTGGCATTTGTCCTAGCTTTGGTGGTCGGTATTGGTAGTTTAGCCATTTATATAGCAGCTTTCTTTTTTCCAGAAATCCACCGCAAGAATGACTTTATCTGGAGTGGTGTAGGACTATTTTACGCCCTAGTTTTATGGGTGTTTGCACCACGCATTACTGGAGGTTTGTTGCTGGGTCATGTAGCTAGTGTGGCTTTATTGGTCTGGTTTGGCTGGCAAACTCTATCATTACGTCGCCAACTAACCCCACAGGCACAACAAACTCAAGTACCCAGTCCTGAGACGGTGAAAACTGGTATTCAAGAACAGGTAAATAAGTTCTCTCTTCAGGAACGCCTGGGCCAGTTGCAAAAAGGTCTTGGTAGCACCTTCAGTGGTGTGAAAAACAAGGTACAACAGACTGGGAGTAAAAAAACACCTACAACCCCCAAACCTGAAAACATTACCTCTGTAATAGCAGAGAAACCTACTGTTGAGATTATCGACAAAACTACTGCCATACCAGAAAAACCAGCAGAGGAGACAGTTACTACTGACACCGAAGCCAAAACCGAGAGTGTACCGGAAGCGATTCCACCACATCCCCCATCTCCTGAATTGGTGGAAGCAGCGCAACCAGATTTTGAAATTGAGGAGAAGCAACCGATTCCCGTAGAAGAAATTGCGCCGGATGCGGTACTCGCTCCCCCTGCGGAAGCACCACCTGAAGAAATACCGCCAAATCAAGCTAGTTGAATGTAGTGAAACCCAGTTTTAACCTTAGATGAGGCTGGGTTTCACTCAAAAGAGCAACTCACTTCAACAATCAAGTAAATACGTTTGCTAAAGCTTTAGCACGACAAATTTTACGTAGTCAAATCAAGTTGGGGTATCTTAATTGCACACACCCTAAGTATTTGTTGCAAAAATTCAATTTTTTATTGCCAATGTTGAAGCAGTTGTTACTCATGTTAAAGCATATATAAGAAAGGCTTAAGTATTTCTTACAAAGATTAAATATTTTCTTATGAATGTTGAAGCAGTTGTTACTCACGTTAAAGCATTTATAAGAAAGGCTTAAGCATTTCTTGCAAAGATTAAATATTTTCTTATGAATGTTAAAGCAATTGTTACTCACGTTAAAGCATTTATAAGAAAGGCTTAAGCATTTCTTACAAAGATTAAATATTTTCTTATAAATGTTGAAGCAGTTGTTACTCATGTTAAATCATATATAAGAAAGGCTTAAGTATTTCTTACAAAGATTAAATATTTTCTTATAAATGTTGAAGCAATTGTTACTCACGTTAAAGCATTTATAAGAAAGGTTTAAGCATTTCTTACAAAGATTAAATGTTTACTTATCAATGCTGAAGCAATTGTTATTCAGGTTGAAACTGTTTCTTTAAAGAGTACATCCGACTTTAAGCAGAGAACCGGGATTAGCCTTTAACTCTTTGGAATGTAAACATCTGTTATTGTATCCATCAGTGAGGATGTCGCCAGACAAGGTAGGATACTTTGGAACCAATTACAGCTAGTGCGATCGCAACCCTCGCTTTTACGAAAATAGCTGTAGGGTGTGTTACGGCTTTCGTAACGCACTATTTCAGGTTTTTGGTTACGCTAACACAGTAACAGCAATAACACACTCTACATTTTTTCAACGCCCAAAGAGTGGTTGGCATAAAAAACTACTTTTATCAAAATAGATTTACCAATAAAAGTTAAATAAAAGTTTCCATTTTGGGAATTATAGACCTATTGAAGCTCAGGCAAGTAGGTCAAAAGTATTGATTAGTGAAACTGCAAAAATATTGTACCCCTCGGTGGAAAAATTGGTTAACGAAATTGTGGCGGTTAACCACGCTTGGAAAGTGGCTTGTGAATTATTTGGACAAGATTCACCCCTATCTATTTCTTCACGGGATTTAAAAACCTGTTTGCAGGTGCGTTTGTTGCGAAGCTATGCACCAGAACAGGTTTATTTAATTGAAGATAAAAAATCAGAAGGTGAACCACTTTACAGCTTATGTCTCCGGCAACCTATAGGAAACCGCTTGTATGCAGAACATCTGCCAATGCGGATAGCTCAAGAAGTTTTTGCGGATAAAGAATTAGAGCAATTCAAAAAGATATAACCAAGAGAAACAAGAGGAGTGCAGCGTGGAAATAGCAAAAGTTTGGGACATTATTTGGGATAGCGAACCTTTTCATTGGGCAACTGCTTTTGTATTAGTAGTCGCAATTATTGTTGAGTTTTACACATTATGGCAGTATTGGTACTCAGAATGTGGCATAACTGGAACCTCGATTAAATTTTTAAGTAATTTGAAAAAGGGTAAAAATGTCAAGCTTTTAGACAAAGTTCGCCCCTGGTTAAAAGAGCATCTAGGAACTGATGACTCTAGTAGATTCAGACAACAAGATGGTAATTTCATACTAAGAAAGTATCCATCTGTCTTAGCCCATCCCATACCTCGTAGTTCCCTGCGCTTTGTGATAACCTTGTGTACTGCCATCGGCGTTTTAGGAACCTTTTACGGTATACAAGAGGGACTCCAAGGAATCAATTTATCTACAGAAAACCCTAAAGAATTGATGACTGCCAGTAAAGGGCTACTGGTAGGAATGAAAACAGCTTTCTCCACTTCCCTGATGGGGCTTGGTTCTGGTAGCTTGTTTACTCTAGTTTTGTTTTGGTGTGATTCGCTAAAACAGAAGCGGCGTGATAGCCTGCGTCAGAAATTGAAGGCGATCGCAATTTTGAAAATGGTAGATAACGACAACCGTGAAGTAGTTGAAGCACTTAGTCTTGTAGCAAAAAACTTGACTGGGTTAAAGCAGCTAAATGCGGAAAGCATTGGTCAAGCTGTAGGTAGGAGTATTGCAGAACAATTCGTCGGCTTAAACCAATTGTCAGCCCATGCTATTGGTCAATCTGTAGGAGAGCAAGTGCAGACTGCTATCTTACCAGCGCTGCGAGCAATTTTCAAAGAGCAGCAACAACTTCGAGAACTCCAAGAAAATCAGGGACAGAGAGTTTTAGAAGAACTCATCAAAGATTTGCGAATTCAGGTACTCGAACCGATTGCAGATCGGTTAGATAAAAGTGCAGAGTTAACCCAACAAGCTTCCAACGCAGTGTTGACTCTGCATAAAGAACTCGGTGATATCTCTCAAAGTTTGGCAAGTTCCATCCTGACAATTCAGAACTTTCAAAAAGAGACTTTGGTAGAACTCCAAGGATTTGCTAAGAATTTGGGTGACACTCTAAATCAATTTCAAACAGATACAACAAGTGTTTTTCAAAAAATAGCCCATGAAATTAATCAAGCTGTAGATCAAAGTATCCAAGGAATGACAGTACAGCGAAGTGCTTTTGAAGCAAGTGCAGTACAAGCTGCTGCTACCTTCCGGGGAATTCGAGAGGAACTTCAGACAGCGCTACAAGAACGCGTAATAGTAGAACAGCAGATGCTTCAAGGATTTGCTAACAATATGGGGCAAACTTTGAGTCAATTCCAAACTGAAACTACGGGAGTTATACAACAAACATCTCACGAAATTAATCGAGCTGTAGTTCAGAGTATCCAAGGAATTACAGCACAGCGAAGTGCTTTTGAAGCAAGTGCAGTACAAGCTGCTGCTACCTTTCGGGGAATTCGAGAGGAACTGCAAAAAGCGCTACAAGAACGCGCAGCAGTAGAACAGGAGATGCTTCAAGCTACTCGGACTGGAATTATCCAAATTCTCACCCAAGCAAATAGAACCTTTCATGAGCAAACTAATACTCTACAAATAGTGGGTAATCAAGCTTCTGGATTGATGAATAATGCGAAGGATAATCTTCTGGCTACTTTAGTAAATATTGATGCAACACTCACAGCAACTCACCATACAGTAGAAGATGATTTGACAAGATTTAGGGAAGAATATCAAACGAACTTACAGATATTCTTTCAACAACAAAACAACTTACTTGAGGGTACGCTAGGTAAACAACGAGATGGATTATCTGGGGTTGTGAACAATCTAGATCAAGTCTTCCAAAAGGAATCTCAAAGACGTAGTGAATTGACTCAAGAAGTAGACAAAAGTATGACTAAAATTCAGACATCTGTCGAACAAATTAACAAATTAGTTAGTGCGGCTGGATTAAACGATGCACAACGACTAATTCAACTAGAAAAGCTTGCAAGCGGAATTGGTCAGCAAGTGCAAATAGTAGATAATTCATATATAAGTTTGAATAAAACATTTAACAGTAGCCTTGAGTCTTGGCAGAGTCACCTTGAAAGTTCTATGCAAAGAACTGTGGACTTACAGGTAAGCTTTTTTCAACAAGCAGATAAGTCTATGGCTAGAGTTTGCGGAGATGTACTAAAAACAGCAGAAGTACTGTTAGAAGCAAATAAAAAATATTAAATTATTAATGGAGTAATTAAAATGGCTGATTTTATCAGCGACGAATTTGTTGATACAGAAATTGCCGATGATGATGATTCTAGTATATATCTGTCTATTGGCGATTTGATGTCTGGTTTACTAATGTTTTTTGCTTTGCTATTTATTACTGCACTACTCCAGCTTGCACAAAAGGATGTACCTAAACGTGTAGTAATTGGGAATGTTGTGGGACAGATGAAAAGCAACAATATTAATGTCAAAGTCAACCCGGAAACTGGGGATATCAGTATCCAAGAATCAATTCTTTTTGCTAAGGGAAGTACAGAACTTAAACCAGAAGGTAAAGCCTTCCTACGCCGCTTTATTCCTGTTTACAGTGGGGTTATTTTCTCAAAACCAGAATTTGAACAGGAAATTAGCCGCGTAGTTATAGAAGGTCACACTAGCTCAGATGGAGACGATAAAACTAATTTACAACTAAGCTTATTGCGATCATCATCAGTTTACAACTACATTTTCTATGATATGAATTTCCCTACCAAAACACCTTTAAGTCAGAAAATATTAGCTGCTGGTCGTGGAGAAATCGAATCTGACAATAAACATGATAATCCTGGCGATCGCAAGGTAGTTTTCCGCTTTCAGTTTCGCAGTGATGAGTTAAAGAAAGATATTGTGAAAACCTCTCTTTAAAGGATAAATAATCTTGACTTCTCAGTTTTGCATTCCTTCCCTACCTGAAACTCCCCAGTGTAGTCCTAATCAACTTATTCAGCTTGCAAATAACTTACCAGATGCAACAATATCAATACCAAGTGTTGATAAAGTATTGGAAGCTATCGAACAGGGTAAAGCTGATCAACTAAGTAAGTTGGACTGGATTTACTGTATCTATGCTAAAGCACAGTGGGATCAACAAAATATTGACCGATCCAGCAAAACATCAGCAGCCATTTGGAAGGTAGCAATTTCTAACTCATGGCTGCAACATCAGCTATTGTGGCGTTTAGCTCTTTATTATGGCGATCGGCAAGAACAGGTGTTAGCACAGTCTTTAGCTGAATCTTTTGATATCTTTGCTAATTCTGATTTAGTTAGTCACCTGCTACCAGTTCAAATTATTCGGGCGTTTCGCAGTACACAAGCAAGTATAGAATTAGCAAAAATTGCTTGTGAACAGCGTATTAATCCAACTGAATTACTAAACAAAATCAAAGAAGATTTACCTATTTGGATTCCATTATTCAGCAGATTAGTAGAAGAAATAACTCCCTACTTTACTACAATTCGTTCTCCAAATAAGCAGCAAGTAAGATGGCTATTAAGTTGTTTGGATGAAATGTTAGATAGTCAGCAAATAAGAGCTGTTAATTATTTGCTAATTAATGTTTCCAATGATATAGTAAGCAATCATTCTTTACTGGTTGATTGGTTGCGAAATAACTATAGAAATGGGGATAATTGGTATAAACTTTCCAATCCAGCAAGGCGAAGACTTCAAGAGTGGATTGGAGGTATCAATTATAGTGATTTCCAAAAATTAGTAAATATAATATTGAACAAGCTCGATTTACAAAATTTCGAGTCAAATCGCCTATGTAGTCGCAGGGACTTCTGGGCTAATTACAGTAACCGCTTTGAACAGCTTCGTATTTTGTTACCTAAGACATCACAAATTGCCATAGGGTATCAAATCCAAGGTGATGTTAATCTACTAGAGGATGATGGTAGCGACCCGACAGAGGTTTGTATATTTGATTTTGGTGAGTGGTTTGTAGTAGAATTCTTTCGTGGAAGCGGTAGTGAGACGCGCCTGTTTCCGAAAAATTCCAGAAATGAGCAAATTCTTTTTGGTGAATCCACACTTTCAGTAAAGCGGATTCGTTGTCTGGGTGGCGATAGACACGATCATGTTTATCTTTGGCAGGAATTTTCTCCTACTTGGCTTAAAAATCATGGAATTCTACCTAATCCAAATACCCAGTCTTCCAGAAACCCTACAGTAGATCAATTGCGAAGGCGAAAAAACAGGCTTGAGTCGTGGCAAAGAGAAATTGAACGTCTAGAACGGGAAGCTAAAGCCTATGTGTGATGTTAGAAATTTTTATAGAGACTACTGATGCACAATAATGGTGTCTCGATTTATTTCAATATAGGAATGCTGCTTAAACAATTCAACTACAGATTCGACGTTAGCTATAAATAGGGATTCCAATTCTGAGTTATTGATATTCCCTGTCGTTATTAAAAGTAGTTTATAAGGTTGCTGAACTGTTAAAAAAGAGTTGACAAAATCCACATCTTTGGTAATTAAAATTCGATTTTGTTGAATTGATACGGTATTAATCTCATTATCTGGCGTAGCATTTTCCCGTGGTAAGTCTCTGGTGTGGATCGTGTCATAACCTGAAGTTTTGAGAAAACGGGCAAGACGAACTGGTAACTGAGCATCGACAAGAAATTTCATGAGGCGATTCGATGAATGCTTTTGACTTGGCTGAGTCGAGCGGCAAATAACAAGACAGCCAAAATATCTTTAGATTCTAAATCGTCATAATCTGCCAATATTTCCTCAGTAGTCATGCCAGAACTGAGCAGTTCCAAAATAAACTCAACTGGATAACGAAGTCCTCGAATGCAGGGTTTACCGTGGCAGATATTTGGATTATGAGTGATGCGTTGTAGAAGTGTGTTATCCATAAACTCTTACCATATTTTTGGTCTCATTTTCTAATTCTAGATGCGAACTGACAGCAGTCCATTGCGATCGCCTTAAGCTAAATGTTAAAACTTTGGGTGTATTGACTTATACGCAAATTACCCCACTCAAATTATGATCGCGTCCATTCAACCCTCTTCAAAATCCACCACAAGCACGTTAAGCTGGATTAGAGTGGCAATTTATTGCGATTTTTAATATATAAATCTCTGTTTTTGTCAAATTTTAATTTTTTCTGCTTGAGAAACCCGGAATGCTAGACCGAATTTTTGATTACCTCGACTTTCATTTCAGCCTTGAAGCCCTTATAGTTCTGCTGATCCTGGTGCTTTTAGAGGCGCTGTTATCTGCCGATAATGCGATCGCTCTCGCTGCGATCGCAAAGGGGTTGGAAGACAAGGAACTTGAGCGTAAAGCTTTGAACTTTGGTTTAGTCGTTGCTTATGTGCTGCGAATCAGCTTGATTCTCACTGCTACTTGGGTGCAACAATTCTGGCAATTTGAATTATTAGGCGCTGCTTATCTGCTGTGGTTGGTATTCCAACACTTTACCTCGGAAGAAACTAAGGACGAACACCATCACGGGCCGCGTTTTAATTCATTGTTGCAAGCGATACCTGTGATTGCATTTACAGATTTGGCATTTTCTTTGGATAGTGTGACAACTGCGATCGCAGTTTCTCAAGAAAAATGGCTAGTGCTGACGGGTGCAACAATTGGTATTATCACGCTGCGATTTATGGCGGGATTGTTTATCCGTTGGCTAGACGAATATGAAAACCTAGAAGATGCAGGCTATGTAACTGTAGCGTTGGTAGGCTTGCGCTTGTTGTTGAAAGTAGTGAACGATAATTTAGTTCCACCAGAATGGATCATGATTACTGCCATCTTCTTGATTTTAGGCTGGGGCTTTTCCAAGCGTGTTGGCACTGAATTGACCCAAGTAGAACCGGAGAAGAGCGAAGCATCTAAATAAAAAGAGCAGGGGGCAGGGGACCGGGAGCAGGGGGCAGGGGGCAGGGAGATTAGTTTTCCCCTCTGCCTCTTTTCAATTCCCAATGCCCAATGCCCCATTCCCCATTCCCCACTCCCTACTGTCTTACTCGCGCAACCAAGGCGTTAAGTGTGGTTGCCAATTTACTAATTCTTCATCCTTAAACCATAGGGTTATTTCGCGTTGTGCGGTTTCTTGAGCATCAGAACCGTGGATTAAGTTGCGACCAATATTCAGTCCAAAATCGCCCCGAATCGTTCCCGGCTCTGCTGTTAAAGGGTTCGTCGCACCAATAATCTTTCTAGCAGATGCAACAACGCCATCACCTTCCCATACCATCGCCACCACTGGGCTAGAAGTGATAAATTCCACTAAACCGCCAAAAAAGGGACGTTCCCGGTGAACATCATAGTGTTGTTCAGCCAATTCCCGACTGACTTTCAAAAACTTCAAACCAACTAGGGTAAAACCTTTAGTTTCAAAGCGGCGGATAATTTCCCCCACTAATCCCCGTTGTACTCCATCTGGCTTAATTGCTAAGAATGTACGTTCCAAAGCTATCTCCAAAAACTTAATGAATTTTTTATCTGGTCAATTGTCATTTGTCCTACCCTTCTCCTTCTCCTTCAGAGACGCTAACGCGAACGGAGACGCTACGCGAACGGGAAGCCGCCCTCCGGGCGTCTATGTCCTTTGTAATCCTCTGTCTTAAGTCCAAGGGTTTTTCACTAATGACCAATGACCAATGATTAATGACCAATGACTAATGACTAATGACACATGACTCTTGACCAATCAGAGTTTATCTCAGAAATTATCTTTGGGTGCATATACGTTCCCAAATGAATGCGTTAAATTGTTAATTCGTGGGTGAAAAACAGAGGTTAGGAAGAAATGGGTGTTGATCCAACTGCTACATCTGACGAGGTGGTACAAGTACCGTCCAATGGACACAAAGAAGTGAAAAATCATAAGCAAAAAAAACTGTTACCACCTAGTACTACTACCACAGGAGATTTACCTCGCTCCTGGAAAATTGAGGATAGTGAAGCGTTATATCGGATTGAAGGTTGGGGACAACCTTATTTTTCTATTAGCGCTGCTGGTCACGTCACCGTGTCACCCAAGGGCGATCGCGGGGGATCTCTTGACTTGTTTGAATTAGTCAATGCTATGAAACAGCGCAACTTGGGACTTCCCATGTTGATTCGCTTTTCCGATATTTTAGAAGACCGGATTGAACGGTTGAACGCTTGTTTTGCCAAAGCGATCGCCCGCTATAATTACCCTGGTGTCTACCGTGGCGTGTTTCCCGTCAAATGCAACCAAGAGCGGCATTTGATTGAGGATTTAGTCAAGTTTGGCAAACCCCATCAATTTGGTTTAGAAGCAGGTTCCAAGCCAGAATTAATGATTGCTCTAGCTGTGTTGGATACACCAGGAGCATTGTTAGTTTGCAACGGCTACAAAGACCGAGAATACATCGAAACGGCAATGTTAGCCCAAAGACTAGGGCAAACACCAATCATCGTCTTAGAACAGATTGAAGAGGTTGATTTGGTAATTGATGCCAATCGCCAGTTAGGTATTAAACCGATATTAGGTGTTCGTGCTAAACTCAGTACCCAAGGCATGGGACGTTGGGGAGCCTCTAGTGGCGATCGCGCTAAATTTGGTTTGACAATGCCTGAGGTAATCGAGGCTGTTGACAAGTTACGCGAAGCTAACCTGCTCGATTCTTTGCAGTTGATGCACTTCCACATTGGCTCACAAATCTCTGCCATTAATGTAATTAAAGATGCCATCCAAGAAGCCAGCCGCATTTATGTGGAATTGTCGATGTTGGGGGCAGATATGAAATACCTTGATGTTGGTGGCGGCTTGGGCGTAGATTACGATGGCTCCCAAACCAACTTCTATGCATCGAAAAATTACAATATGCAGAACTATGCCAACGACATCGTGGCAGAGCTAAAAGATACCTGTGCAGAGCGGCAGATTCCCGTACCAACACTGATTAGTGAAAGTGGACGAGCGATCGCTTCCCATCAGTCGGTGCTGATTTTCGACGTTCTTAGTACTAGTGATGTCCCTCTCGATTCGCCAGAACCTCCACAAGAGGGAGAATCCCCGATTATTAATTATCTTTGGGAAACTTACCAATCCATCAACCAAGAGAATTATCAGGAGTTCTACCACGACGCTGCACAATTCAAAGAAGAAGCCATCAGCCGTTTCAACTTAGGAATATTACGCCTCAGAGAACGAGCCAAAGCCGAACGCCTCTACTGGGCTTGTTGTCAGAAAATTCTCAAGATCACTAGACAGCAAGAATACGTACCCGATGAACTGGAAGACCTAGAAAAAATCATGGCTTCCATCTACTACGTAAATATGTCAGTGTTCCAATCAGCACCAGATTGCTGGGCGATCGACCAACTATTCCCAATCATGCCAATCCACCGCTTGGATGAAGAACCAACGCGGCGGGGAATTTTGGCAGACCTCACCTGCGATAGTGATGGTAAAATCGACCGCTTTATAGACCTGCGCGATGTCAAATCGGTTTTAGAGTTGCATACCTACAAGCCCGGAGAACCATATTATTTGGGAATGTTCTTGAATGGAGCTTACCAAGAAATCATGGGCAACTTGCACAACTTATTTGGGGATACTAACGCCGTTCATATTCAATTGACGCCCAAAGGCTACCAGATTGAACACATTGTCAAAGGTGACACCATGAGCGAAGTGGTGAGCTATGTCCAGTATGACTCCGAAGATATGGTGGAAAACATTCGCCAGCGTTGCGAGAAAGCATTAGAAGAAAAGCGTATCACCTTAGCAGAATCTCAGCGACTGCTGCAAACCTACGAGCAGAGTCTCAGAAGATACACGTATCTAAATAGTTAAGATTGGGAATTGGGGATTGGGCATGGAGAAGAGGACTTGGGGACAAGGAGAATTGGGGACAAGGGGAAAAACTTGTTGCAAGTCGCCTCATCCCCCTTATCCCCCTTGTTTCTCTATTCCCCATTCCCCATTTCCTAAATTGTGTTTGTCCCCAACAATTCCTCTATCGCTTGTAGCTCAAGAGGGGTATGTGATGGTGGAGTCTGACGAGCATCGGTAATCAGCCAGTCTAAAGCAGCCGCCTGAACATCTATTGCAGCGCCAGTTTTATCCACACAATAACGTCCAAACACTAGCTTATCGACTAAACGGACTCCTGGCCCCAGGCGCGACCATTCAAAAATCACGCTGTTTTCCACTGTTGCGCCACTACATATCCAACAGTTAGGGCCAATCATTGCTGGGCCGACAATTTTAGCTCCGTCTTCTATTCTCGTCATCCCACCAATGTAAACTGGGCCTGTAATATCCACTTTGTCCCAATTCACCGCAACATTTAAGCCAGTGTAAATGCCAGGGGCAACTTCATGACCAGGAATTTGTACATTCTTGATTTCACCTAGCAATACACCGCGAATCGCCCGCCAATAATCTGGTACTTTACCAATATCTACCCATTCAAAGTCCATAGGGATGGCGTAGAAGGGGGCTTTGATTTCTACCAATTTGGGAAACAATTGGCCACCAATGTCATATTCGACACCAGAGGGGATATAGTTAAACACCTCTGGCTCAAAGATGTAAATACCTGTGTTGATGTTGGTGCTGAGGGCTTCTTCAGTTGAAGGTTTTTCTTGGAAAGCTTTAACACGCCCCTCTTCGTCAGTGACCACAACACCGTAGCTAGAAACTTCTTCCTTGGGAACAGATTTCGTGATAATAGTAGCGATCGAGCCTTTAGCTCTATGCCATTTAACCGCCGCAGTTAAATCCAAATCAATTAAAGCATCACCGCATAACACTACAAAAGTATCATCAAAAAACGGTGAGAAGTCTTGGATGCGACGCATCCCTCCAGCTGATCCTATTGCTTCGCCTTCCAGTTTACCGTCGTCATCAATTTTCCCTTCAAAGGAATAGGCAATCTGCACCCCAAACCGCTGACCGTCACGAAAATAGTTTTCTATTTCCTCAGCCAAATGACTAACGTTAACCATAATCTGGTCAAATCCATGTTGGCGTAACAGTTCCAGCAAGAACTCCATCACTGGCTTTTGCAGGATGGGAATCATTGGTTTAGGAATTGTATAGGTAATCGGGCGTACGCGAGTACCCTTGCCAGCCGCGAGAATCATCGCTTTCATAAAATTTATTCCTCAACCACAAGCCAGTTTACTTTTATCGAGTGATACTTAATCATCAATTTTTATTTCTGCTTTAAGTTATCCCTTAAATAGGAATAACAAGAATTTAGTGGTTATTACAACCATAGGTATACTTAGATGACAAGCGATCGCTTATCTTTTCAATTTACTCGGATTTTGGAACTGAATCAAAAATCTATAAATTATCTGTAAAGCTACTTTTAGCTTTTTTAGTTCATTGATTGCTCAAAAGGTTTGCCAGTCTTAGCTGAATCTGTAAGTAGCCGAACTTTAATCTCATGGTAGAACTCCTCTTGAAATAGCTCTACTTTTGATTGAGCCGAGAGTAACAGTAGTGCCCAGAAAACGCTAACTAAATGACTGTGTTTAGACTCATGTCCAGATTCATTCTGGTTGGGAAGCTTTGTTTGAGTCCACAACTCTACAAGTTGTTCTAGATTCAACCAATTTTGTTCTAAATTTAGCTCCCTTGCCGACACATTCAACACCTGCTCCAGTTCCCCAGCAACTTCTGTCAGATTTTCCTGGTGAGCTAACTCTAGCGCCTCCCGCATACTTTGGACACTAGGCAGACGTCTAGGACGGATAGGTTTGCTGGCTTTCTCTACCAGTTTTAGCTGGTTTGCCATAATCTGCAATTGCTTGATTAACTCTTGCAGAGTCACCCGACGTTTTGGTGGTGGCATTGCCGATGCACGACGACGCAATTGCCGTTCTAATGGTAGACGATGCCCCTGATGTGATATTCCGTCTTCATCTTCCAATAGGGCATCATCTAGTACACCATCCTGGACATCTCCTACTGTTGATAATTGCATCAAGGTATTTGCTTTAAATAATACCAGCATTGATGCTGATAAAAATGCCTGTCCAGATTGAGACAAGTCCGCTTCATAACCTCTTCCTATTGACTCCGGTGCCATCAGTTCTAAGTAACGGTCAATCACCTCAATCACTTGGACATCCCAAGGATCAATTTCTCCCTGTTCAGCTTGGTAAATTAGGAGTGTAATTGTTTCTAATAGCTCGGAAGCTTCCATTAACGGGTTCTAAATTAATTAATCAGAATCAAAAGACCGTAAATTCAAAAGTAAACTCATTGACTATTGGCAAAGCGTGTACTTTATGAATTCCTTTGTGCTTCTTTTTTCAGGAATTAGCTGCTGGCAGTATCCCCTGAAATTTGTAATCAATCACCATTGTGAATTGTGAGATCAGATTGTGCAACTTTTGATTTTAGGCATTGGGCATGGGGCATTGGGCATGGTGCATGGGCAAGAGGACAAGGAGAATTGGGGACAAGGGGAAAAACTTGTTTCAAGTTCTCAGCTCTTGTCCCCTTGTCCCCTTGTCCCCTTGTCCTCCCCATGCCCCCTTAATCAGGTGGGTCATGAGCAATGGTGACAGTTGATACAAAATCACTGGGCTTACCGCTCTTGATCGCATCGAAAGTGCCTTTAATAGTACCAGCAATAGGAACAGCAACAAGCGTCCCCAACAACCCAGCAATCTCAAATCCCATCAAAATAGCTACAAAAATCCAGATGGGATTCAATCCAATAAAGTTGCCGAGTAACCTGGGAGCTAACAGGTTATCTTTAACCTGCTGCATAAGAATTGCCGCCACAGCAACTTCAACTGCCAACCACCAATTTTGCAGCAGTACTAAGATCGTTACAAGACCAATGCCCAAAAACGCCCCAATAAAGGGAATAAGTTCTGAGACCCCGATTAGTATGGCAAACAACAAGGCAAAGGGTACTTTCATTACTAAGAAAATTGGTGTCAGGGTTAGCACCATGAATAATCCTAGTAACAACTGGCTGATAAAAAAGTTCTGAAAATTTAGGCGCAAGGCTGCGGTAAGGGGATCTCCAATGTTAGAAGGTAAAAGATTGACTAGACCATACCAGACGCGATCGCCATATAAAAGCATATAAAATGCAAGCACAATGACTAACACTATGTCAAGTAAGCCTGATAGCAGTGTCCCAGCAAATCCCACTGCACCAGAAGCAATCTGTTGCACCAGATTCTGAATGTTGGCATTGATTTGACTGCTCATAACCCTCAGATCAATTGGCAAACGTCGTTGTTTTGCCAGCACCTCAAATTGCTCTAAGTTTTTTTGACTGGCGGCTAACCAATCAGGGATATTATTTAACAGTTGGATTGTTTGATCAATGATCAACGGCACTAAAGTGACGCCCAAAATCCCAAACAGGGTTAACGTTACAAGTAAAACGATGATCACCGACTGAGTGCGGCTAATTTGAGCGCGTTCAAAGAACTTAACTGGATAATTTAATAGAAAAGCCAAAATTGCCGCAATGCTCAAAACGGTAATAGGATGTTGGAAATAGCGAAAAAGCAAGGACAGTAGCCAGACATTGAGAGCGATAATCGGGCCGCTTAGACCATAAATTAACAGGCGTTGAAGGGAGGCCGAACGGCGCATCTTATGCAACCTATTTTTAGATATTCCACCAAGAATTTGTAAAATTCTTGATGGTACTGATCATCATCATAGATATTTTTAACAAAGATATGTATAGGCGTATCTGAGATAGTAAGGAAACAAATCACAATGGACAAAACCGTAGCCGACCTCCGCAAAGACTACACTTTGGAAAGTTTGAGCGAACTAGAAGTAGACCTCAATCCTTTTATCCAATTTAAAAAATGGTTCGATCAAGCACTAGCAGCACAACTCCCCGAACCTAATGCCATGACCATTGCCACTACCACACCAGACGGTAAGCCCTCAGCCAGAATGGTATTACTCAAAAATTTTGATGAACGGGGCTTTGCCTTTTTTACCAATTACAACAGTCACAAAGGACAAGAATTAGCAGAAAATCCCCAAGCGGCTTTAGTCTTCTGGTGGGCAGAACTGGAACGTCAAGTGCGGATTTCGGGGTATGTGGAGAAAGTTTCAGAAACTGAGTCTGACCAGTATTTTGAGACTCGCCCTACCAGTAGCCGTCTGGGTGCGTGGGTATCTAATCAAAGCGAAGTGATAGAAAGCCGAGAAGTCTTGGAGCGACGTTTGCAAGAGTTCCACAGCAAATATGAAAATCAAGAGATCCCCCGGCCACCTCATTGGGGAGGCTTACGAGTGATCCCCACAGAAATTGAGTTTTGGCAAGGACGCTCTAGCCGCTTACACGATCGCTTACTCTATAGCCGTTTAGATGATGGCGCTTGGAAAATCGAGCGGTTGTCACCGTGAAGAAGAGGCAGGGGGCAGGGGGAGATGAGGGAGCAGGGGAAGAAGAATATTGATATTGACTAATGCCCAATCCCCAATGCCCCGCATCACATTACCACTGGCTGATCAAATCTTGAATTGTTACCCGTGCTTCTGATAGAGATTGGGTACGGGCATCTCCCTCATTCAGGCTATTAGCGTTAATAAATTGAATGTCTGTAATCCCAATAAAGCCGAAAATCGTCCGCAGGTATGGTTCTTGGAAGTCGTATGCAGATGCAGGAGATGTCGGGCTAAAGTCACCACCACGAGCTGTAATGATAACTGCCTTTTTACCCTCGACTAAGCCTTTAAAACCTTGAGCATCTAAAGCAACAGTCCGGTTAATGCGAACGATTTGGTCGATGTAAGCCTTAAAAGTGGAAGGTATATTGAAGTTGTACATTGGCACTCCAAAGACGTAGCGATCAGCTGCCAAAAACTCATCAACTAGTTCATCAGAAATTCTAATTGCCTCAGTTAATTCTGGAGTATGGGTTTCTGGTGGTGAAAATGCAGCCGCAATCCAAGCTTCATCAACGTGAGGAACTGGGTAATGCCCTAAATCTCGATAGACGATCGCATCTTCAGGATGCGCTGCTTTCCAGGCACTGACGAATTCCTTCGATAGTTCTCTTGAGTGCGATCGTTCACCACGGGGACTGGAATCAATATGCAGAATGTTTGCCACCAAATATCTCCTGATTAGCTAGGATTTCTGCTTTTACTGTTTTTAAGTCTAATTTGTAAAGCATTACATCAGATACTAAAAGTAACTAGTTACTAAAGTAAAGTAGTTACTATAAAGTAACTGTTGGAAAATTTTAGCTAACTTATCGATGTCTGTCTCTAAAAATCCTGATGCTTGCCCCGTAAGTATTCTGATGTCTTTACTATCAGGTCCCTGGACAATGTATATACTGTGGGTGTTGTGTAATAGTGGGCCTACTCGTTTTGGTGCATTGAAACATCTAGTTGAGGGCATCTCAACTAAAGTTCTGACGGAAAGACTGAGGATGCTTGAGGCAGCAGAGATTATTTATAGGCAGTATGAACCAACTATTCCCCCCCAAGTAACTTATGGTCTGACAGAACATGGTCAAGAACTCATTGATGTGCTTCATCAACTCAATGCACTTGCTGAACGTTGGTATGGTAGCGAACAACAGTTTAAAGGTGAATTAAAAAAGCCGATGGAGAATGCATCGGCTTAACTGACAATCATTGATATAGTCTACTGTTCCTGGATAGCTGTTGCTTTGGGAGAGAATTGAATTCTGGGATCTGGCATGAAATTGTATCTCAAGTACAACCCTCCCCAGATAAACAGGATAATTAACAACCCACCAATACCAAGGGGACTGGGTAGCCAGAAAACAGCTTCTATGTGGTTTAACTCGCCAGGTTGGAGTTTCCACACTAGTTGATTGCCATTTCTTTCTGGCGCAATGGCAGTTTCAGTTAGTTGAATATTTTTGGCTCCCCAAGGAGTCTTCAAACTAAATTCTAAGTCGAGAATTGAACCAGCATTAGCTAGAACGTTACCTTTGCTGGCAATTAAGGATAGCGATCGCAAATCCAAATCATAAATTAACCGATTTCGGACTAAAAGTAAAAAATTGTTTTGCTCCAAGAGGACGTTTGATTCAATTTTCGGTAATTCTGAGTCAGATTTGCCCTGTCCAGACTCAGAGGATTGATTCGCACGGGAGTTAAAAAACTCGTTGAATTTTTCTTGCAATTCCCTACCACTACTAAAAGGAATTGTGACAATGATTTCTTCTTGGGAAACTCGCTGCGTTTTCCCCTCTAGTTGACGGGCGCGGCGCTCTATGCTGTTCAACCATTCGTATACAGAATCGCCACTAAAACTGGTTAGTCGCTCTCCTAATTTAATATGCTGTACTAGTTCGCCACTATTTGAGTTGTCAAAGTTAAGCCCTACATCGTAATTAACACAGCCAGTCAGTAGCACGGATGTTAACAGCACTAGCCACAGAATAGGATTTCGCATGGGAAAGAAGCGCTTCATTCTATTTCGACCATTCAGTGTCAACACAAAACTAAATGGTCTAATTAACCACAAGAAAACCTTTCCTAAACTTGAAGAATTCATAAGTATAAGTCTCCCCAAAAGTCAAACATTTTAACCAATCTTGACTTCTTAGTATTGTTTGAGATTCCTAGAACACCATTTTGGTAAAGAATTTTCGTCCAAAATCTAAAATCCAAAATTGTTATCAGCCAGGGGTTCCTGAAAAATTCAACCAAACCAAGTACGAGATGGTTAAACCAATAGCAATTAGCGCTACCCAGATAAAGCGATTATCTCTGGTATTGACCTGGCTGAGGTCAACGAATTCTGGCTCAGTAGGTTTAGGCTTTTGCTGCACAGAAGATTTATTAGACTTAGCAGGTACAGAAATTTTGAGTTCATTATCAGGTAGTGTGCCCAAATCGGGGATTTCGGTCATCCATTCGCTGGGTCTTTTCAGCTTTGGTGCTTTTAAGATATAAAGCATCCGTCGCGCTTGTTTGCTAATTTCAAAATGGGCATGGCGTTTAAGTCTTTCGCAAAGAGCGATCGCATCATCGCTGCGTCCAGCAGCTTCATAAGCTGTCACCAGATAAATTTCTACTTCGCCCGCAAGGCGAGAAGTATGAACTAATAGGGCGCTGGCCTTTTCTAAATTTTCGATGGCTTCGCGGTATTGCCCATTTTCAAAGGCAATTTTCCCTTTCTGGTAGCGGGTTTTAGCAATTTCTAAACTTTCTGTACTCACGGCTTCTACAAAAATCAGCACTATTTTTATTTTGCCAATGCCAGCAATCTTTTTGGAATATTGCTTAAAAACTGGCAATCTGAAACTAATTCCTAATCTTTTGATAAAGAGTATTGCGTTGTTGGTAAGGTCGTCCTAAAGAAGCGATCGCAGTTTCCAAGGTTTCCACTTCCATACACGTACCGCCCAAAGCACCTGCCATTGTGGTGATATGTTCCTCCATCAATGTGCCACCAATATCGTTGCAACCCCAAACTAAGGCTTCGGTTGCACCAGCAAGCCCCAGTTTTACCCAACTCTGCTGATGGTTGGGAATCCAATTACCCAAGTAAATCCGCGCCACAGCTCCTAGCAGCAGTGCATCACTCAAAACTGGTTGATCGCGTCCGACACGGCGACGTAAGGGTTTGGGAGCTTCTTGCCCAACGAAGGGTAACAAAATAAACTCTGTGATCTTGGCTGGATATCCCTGATTGATGGCAGTTTTTTGGAGCGATCGCAATTTTTCTAAATGCCCGATTTGCTGCTCGTGGGTTTCAATATGCCCAGATAACATGGTGCTGGTGGTATGCAAGCCTAATTTATGAGCTGTGCTGATAATTTCTAGCCATGTGGCTGTGTCAATCTTCTCTGGACACAGTATCCGCCTTACTTCATCGTCTAATACTTCGGCTGCTGTTCCCGGCATTGAGCTAACACCAGCATCACGCAAAGCAGCAATCACATCAGCATACTCAAGTCCGTCAAGTCTAGCGATAAATTCCACTTCCTGCGGGGAAAAAGCGTGGAGATGGATCTGCGGAAATTCCTGTTTAATGGTTTCCACTACCTTGAGGTAATAGGACAAAGATTTACCATTTATCAGCGCTTGTGGATTTAATCCCCCCTGCATACAGATTTCCGTCGCACCCCGTTGCACCGCATCTGTCGCTTTTTCCAAAATTTGCGCCGAATCTAACCAATATGCACCAGCATCACCATCATCTCGACGGAAAGCACAAAAACTACAGTGCTGCTCACAAATATTAGTAAAGTTGATATTACGATTAATTATGTATGTAACCGTATCGCCTACTTGTGTGTAGCGGAGTGTGTCGGATGTACTACGTATTGATGCGATCGCCTTTGGTTCAGTTTGTTGTAACAATAACACTCCCTCTTCGGGAGATAAGTCGTACCCCATCAAAGCACGTTCAAGAATTTTTTCAACAGAAGTTTTTGTCAACATTACTTTCTTAATTTCTCGGTAAATATTAATTTTTTATCTTCTAAACAATTAAATTCTACTTAAAAAGTATGGCTATTTTTAATTAAAAATTACAAAATTTATGCAATATTCTTTGCCGTAAGCGCTCTAAAACTGGTTCATCTTCGGGTGATACCTCAGCAAATAGCATCTCATATATCAGTGGCACTCCTAGCTGTAAATCTTCGAGAATTCCGCGTTGATTAAACACATCTTGGGGTTTTCCTTCTATCACGAGTTGTCCCCGATCCATGACAAATATCCAATCTGCCCAACGATAAACTAAATCAAGATCGTGGGTTGCCATTATTATAGTTGTACCAGCTGCATGAATCTTTTTCAGAGTTGCCATCAAGTTACGAGTATGCAACTTATCGAGATACGCCGTTGGTTCATCTAACAATAGCAGTTCTGGTTTTAGCACCATGACATCAGCTATGGAAACTCGCTTTTTTTGCCCTAAGCTGAGATGATGGACAGGTCTTTGTGCTAGCTGAGTAAGTTCAAATTCGACTAAAGCTTGTTCAACTCGTTGTTTAATTTCTCCTGTCGGCAATCCTAAATTGCACAAGCCGTAAGAAATATCTTCTTCAACGGTAGAAGCTACTAGTTGTTGCTCTGGATCTTGAAAAACTAGCCCTACTTGTTGCCGTAATTTCATGAGTGATTTACGGTCGTATTGTAGAGGCTTACCTTGCCAATACACACTGCCTTTTTGAGGTTTATATAACCCGTTAGCTAATAAAAATAGTGTGGTTTTACCGCAACCATTTTGTCCTATTAATGCACATTTCTTATGAGCAGGTATTTTAAGAGTTAATCCATTTAAAGCTGATTGATCTGCGTTTGTATAAGTGTAATATAACTTTTCAAATTCGAGTAAAAACTGTTGCATGATCATACCAATCCAATGCTATTAATAATGCACATCCTATAACAGCTTCGATAGCATAGCGCTTGGATAAATGATAGCGATGAGGATGCCAAACTTTAAATTCTCCATTAAATCCCCGTGATGCCAAACTCAAGGATACTTGACGATAATTTTCTATGGTTCGCTTGAGTAATTGTCCAATTAATAGAGCTAAACTTTTCATGCCAACATTAAAACTACTATAGCCACCACGAGCTTGTTGGGCAATCCATAATTCGGCAGAGACATTTAAAAGAACAAAGATAAAACGGTACATTAGCAATAATAAATCGGTTAATAGCACAGGAAAACCCACACGGCGCAGAACTTGTAAAAGTTCGGTGAAGGGGATAGTTAACATGATAAAATATAAGCACGAAACAGAAGCGATCGCTCGTGTTAAAATCATGAATCCCTGTTGCATACCGTGAATGCTGATGTACACATAATAAGAGCCAATATCCAACCCTGCTACTGAATCACTTTGCACTAAATGTAAGTTTGAAATATTTACGCCATTGATCACTAAAGCTGGCAAACTTGTTAACCAGAACAAACTAGCAACATACACTAATTTAAAATAAATTTTGCTAGGAATCCCTGCATATATAATTGTCCAAGTACTCATCCAAACTGCAATCAAAAATTGAACTAGGGAATGACTAAAGGCAGCGATAATCAGCAGAGCGATCGCAAACAGCAATTTCTGCTCTGGTGCTAACCACCGCAAACGATTAGTGTATGCAAGAGTATCTATTTGCAGACTCATTCCTTATTCCTTTGATCTTGCGATCGCCCTTTATACAAACCAATTACATAACCAATTACTCCAGCACCCGCCGCCGCTTGCACTGAAAATAATAAGCTTTCAACTTCTTTACTTGGTAGCACAATTAATGAATTAAACCAAGGTTTATATTCTGGCTGGATTTCTTTGATTGCATCTTCAGCCTGACCATCTGCGCCGCTAAATTCTGCTTTAATTAATACTAGTGGTGCTACTGCCAATACCACTACTCCCAATAGCAACAGCCAATTACTCAATCCTTTCTTAGACTGTTTCATTGTGTTGAGGTTCCCGTTTGATTAATTTCAAAAATTCTAGTTCTTGAGGCGTATAAGATTGTAACCAATTCCATACCAATACAGTTAGCAAACCTTCACTAATTGCCAGAGGAACTTGAGTAATCGCAAAAATTCCCGCAAACTTGGTAAATGAGGCTATAAATCCACCTATAGGTGCGGGAAAAGCAAGAGCAAGTTGCACGGAAGTAATAATGTAGGTGAGTAAATCTCCCAAGGCGGCTGCTAAAAATATGGCTATTTTTTGCTTACCAGTTAGCCGCATCGTCAAATGATATATCCAATAAGCAGCAAATGGGCCTGCGATCGCCATCGAAAAAGCATTTGCCCCCAATGTCGTCAAGCCGCCATGAGCCAACAGCAGCGCTTGAAATAATAGAACTAAACCCCCCAGCACTGACATAGCTAAAGGGCCAAATAGCACTGCTCCTAACCCTGTACCTGTAGGATGCGAAGAACTACCCGTGACTGAAGGAAGTTTCAACGCTGATAAGACAAAGGTAAAAGCTCCTGCCAATGCCAAGAGTAATTTTAGTTCAGGGTTGGCTTGGGTGATACGAGTCAGCGATCGCAATCCTAAGATAAAAAATGGTAACGCCACTAACCACCAAAAAATTGCCCAATTTCCTGGTAAGTAACCTTCCATAATATGCATGGCATAGGCTGGTGTAGACGCTCCAATAACTAGATAAAAGCTTAAAAAGCCTATCAAAATTAGTGATACGCCTTTTGACTTGAGAAGAATTCTTGACACGCTGTATACCTCGCAAATAGATTTTCAAGACTCAGTTTAAATCGGCAGATGCTCTCATCAACGATTCAAAATTAAAAATTAGAAATGGCAAGTACTGACAATGTTATAAAAACGCAATTTATCTCATATCCAAGCAAATAAAATGCACCACAGCATAACAACAATATCTTAGTCTCGTCCATATTACAGGTGCTATTTATTATACGCATTGTTTGTATTCCAAGTACTCTTATAGCAACCTAAATAAGTCTTGAGAATCTCCGATTCCTTTCTCTGCACCTCTATGGTTAATTTTTTTTTATAAATGATTTAGGACTGCTATAAAACAATAAGCATATCAATAAAATAGAAAATAGGCAGGAAAAGCTACTTTGTTGACATATTCTTTATACAGAATATCAAAAATAAACACTGATGAAAATCCAAAAATTTGCCTGGAATTCTCACTGACTAATTCTGGCTTGATCTAAATTTAATAACTTAAAGCAGCAGCTTTGAACTATTTAAAATTATTGACAATAATTATTAATTCCTCTAATATTTAAAAGCAATTGAAAATATTTTGCAATTCTTTGTTTGGCGGTAACCGTAACTAAATGTCATGCCCGACAACTTCACTCTGGGTAACGAAAAATTTTTGAGCCGTCGTCAATTACTAAAGCTGGGTATAGCAGGTGCTGGAGTAACTGGTGCAGCTGGACTTTGGCAGATGCTAAATCTACAAAGTAAGTCAATCGTCAAAGTGCCACCATTCGATATGGAAGCATCTGACGATGTTAATAATCCGATGAAGATGTTAAGGGATTTTGATTATGGGACAGTAAAGCAAGAAAATGGGCGGACTATCCGGGAATTTCAGTTAACTGCGGGTACTTCGATTATTAAACTCAATAGTGCTGTCTCTTACAACATCTGGGACTTAAACGGTCGCATACCAGGGCCAACGCTACGGGCAAAACAGGGCGATCGCATCCGGGTACTATTTCTCAATAATGCGGGACATTCTCACTCTTTGCATTTTCATGGCGTTCATCCGGCAGAAATGGATGGTGTTCGCCCAATCAGCAACGGCAAAGCCACAATTTATGAATTTGATGCTGAACCCTATGGTGTACACCTGTATCACTGCCATATTGAACCAGTCACCCGTCACATCGCTAAGGGACTTTATGGGATGTTCATCATCGATCCACCTACTCCCCGTCCTCCGGCTGATGAGATCGTACTAGTAATGGCTGGGTATGACGTGAATGATGATAGCCATAATGACTATTACGCTTTCAACGGTTTGCCCCATCACTATATGCATCATCCCATCCCTATTTATCAAAATCAGTTGATTCGGCTGTATGTCCTTAACATCATTGAATACGATCCAGCAGTGACGTTTCATCTCCACGCCAACTTCTTTGATGTCTATCGCTATGGTATGAGTATGACTCCTAGCGAGAAAACTGATGTGATTACGATGGGTGTAGCAGAAAGGCACATCTTGGAATTTGCTTTTCGCTACCCAGGTAAGTATATGTTCCATCCCCATCAGGATGCGATCGCAGAAAACGGTTGTATGGGTCAATTTGAAGTAGTTGCTGATAGCAACCCTAAAAACCCTATTAAAAATTTGTGACAATATTATTCGTATTAATTCCTTAAAATTTTAGATAATAATTGATAAAAACTGTCATTATATGCGACAGTGAAATCTATGACAATGTGTCAAACAAACTATTTGATAGTAATAGTTTGAAGTGTTTCAATTAATACCTTTTTCGTTGTGCAAGAAGCAAAGATGATAAAACTTCGTTATATCTGTTTAACAGCAGCAGCAGCCGTAATAGTTACCTTGAGTTCCTGTAGTAGTACACCAACCGCAGAAAATCCATCAGCACCAGTTGCTAGCCCTCAAGCTACAGAGGCAGTAAGTAATAACGGTCATAGTGGTCACGGTGGCAAAGAAAAAATTAACATTAACAGCGCTATATTGTCAGAATTGGATAAGTTTGAAGCCAAACTAGGTATTCCAGCTTTATCAAACAAAATCCAGGCAAATCGCCCATATGGTAGCCCAGAAGATTTAGTTACTAAAAAAGTAATTACTCAAGAGCAGTTCGATCAAATTAAAGACCAAGTTGGTGTTCAGGAAGTGGTACTCACTGGTGAGGCAAAAGATGTTGACTACATGAGTAAATTGGGCTTAATGAAAGGGCATCTTTTAGTAGCACAAGAACTTCTGGATCAGAATCAGCCGAAACAAGCAGAACCTCATATTGGACACCCAGTTGAGGAAATTTATGTTGATGTAGAAGAACAATTAAATGAGCGCAAAGTCAAAGAATTTAAAACAACATTGGTAAGTTTACAAGATTTAGTGAAATCTAGTCCGAAGGATAACAAAGTTAAAACTAATTTTACTTCTTCAGTGCAAGCAGTTGATTCCGCGATCGCAGCTTTGCCAGCAGATCAACGCTCAAAACCAGGATTTGTGCTACAAGTGATTAACGAACTGCTAGATTCAGCTAACTCCGAATATGGCGCTGCGATCGCAGATGGTAAAATAACCGCGCCAATTGAGTATCAAGACTCTCGTGGTTTTGTTGTTTACGCCAATGATTTATACAAAGGAATTTCTAGTCAAGTAGCTCAAGCAGATCCCGAAGCCAACAAAGCGATCAATGCTAGTTTTACTGAACTAATAAAAGTTTGGCCTTCTGCCATCCCACCGGCCAAAGCAGTCAAAACTGCTAATGATGTTACCAAACTGGTGAAAACCATTGAGGAAAACTCTCAAAAAGTGGTTGGTAAATCCAATACTCAAGCACAACGATAACACTTTGATTTAATGGGAAGTATAGGGTAAGGAGTTTAGAATGAGGAAACAGTTAGGAGTTATGAATTGAAAGTTTTGAGTTAAGAATCCCGAACTCCTAACTCATAACTCCTAGCTTCTACCTAATTACACATTCATTACTTGAACTAAGAACTGATGCAAGAACTTGACTATAAAAAGACCATTGACTTGCTTAACGCCATTATGGAATTTGAACTAGCAGGAGTAGTGCGCTATACACATTATTCTTTGATGGTGACTGGCCCTAACCGTATTCCAATTGTGGCCTTTTTCAAAGCACAGGCAAGTGAATCTTTACTTCATGCCGAACAAGTGGGAGAAATTCTCACCGGTTTAGATGGGCATCCCTCCCTGAAAATTGCCCCAATGGAAGAAACCTACCAGCATAAAGTCAAGGATATCTTGGAAGAAAGCTTATCTCATGAAAAAAAGGCATTGGAGCTGTATAAGAATCTGCTCGAAACTGTTACTAATGCCAGCATTTATCTTGAAGAATTTGCTCGCGGCATGATTGGGCAAGAAGAGATGCATAATCTCGAACTGAAAAAGATGCTACGCGATTTTAGTTAATAGTCATTAGTCATTAGTCATTGGTCATTAGTCATTAGTCAAAAAATAATTTAAAGGACAAATGACAAAGGGCAAATGACTAATGGCAAATGAAAACAGGCAAAGGACAAAAGATGAATTTTAGTACTGCTATACCTACTTTTGTAATAACGCTCCGAGAAGGAGTAGAAGCCGCCCTTGTTGTTGGCATTGTGCTAGCTTTGCTGAAAAAAGCTAAACAATCCCGACTCAACTCTTGGGTATATGCTGGTGTCGGCGTTGGTATTGTCGTCAGTGCCTTAATAGGCGTGCTATTTAGTTGGGTAATTCAAGTACTGGGAGCAGCGAATCCTCAATACACCTCGGTAGTTGAGCCAGCATTGGAGGGTGTGTTTAGCGTATTAGCGATCGCAATGCTCAGTTGGATGCTAATCTGGATGACTAAACAAGCCAGATTCATGAAAGCTACAGTTGAAGGAGCAGTTACACAAGCACTGACACAAAATTCAAATGCTGGTTGGGGTGTTTTTACTTTAATTTTAGTTGCCGTTGTCCGCGAAGGCTTTGAAACTGTTCTGTTCGTTGCTGCTAATTTTCAACAGGGATTAATGCCAGCCTTGGGTGCTATTGGTGGTTTGGTAGTGGCATCTGCAATTGGAGTGCTGCTATTTAAATGGGGTGTCAAAATTAACATCCGCCAGTTTTTCCAGGTAATGGGCGTTTTGTTAGTGCTGATTGTTGCTGGGTTGGTAGTTTCAGCTTTGAAACATTTTGACGACGCTGTGGCTAACTTTGCCCTTAGCAGTCGTGCTACAGAAAGCCTTTGTTTTTATTACGAACGTTTTACTAAAGTCCACTCTTGTATTTTGGGGCCAATGGTTTCAAATACTTCCAGAATCTTGCCTGACGAACAGTTTCCTGGTATTATCCTCAAATCTTTATTTGGTTATAGAGACAATCTCTATCTTGTACAAGCAGCCGGGTATGTAACATTTTTACTTACCATTGGAGGGCTATATTTCCGCAGCCTTGGAAGTGCTTCTACTGAAGGTAAAAAAAATATCCCCTTTGCTCAAAAACCAATTAGTTCCACAAAAGATTAAAAGCACAGTTAGTTGCCTTGTTCCCAGTCATAGATAGACTGGGAATCACTTTAGAGGATGTTTAAAAAGTAGTAGGCGAATAGAATTCGCTACTACACAAACCTAGACGCTTTGCGGCTTCCCGCAGGGTAGTCCACCTCCGTGGACTAATAAAAAATCAAGGGTTTTTAACCCACGGAGGTGGGCTTTGTCTGTATAGCCGCGACTTCCAGCCGCCAGGGCTAGTAATACTTAGGGCTTGCTGAAAAAGAAAGAAAAGGTGACAGTCTGTAGATAAAAAGACCCTAGAAGTATATTCAGGTGCAAGGAAAGAAGGTAAAATAGCCCAAAATCCTTGCATGACAGTGGTCAGCCCTAA